>Ga0209296_1000133_pt1 | contig 63242 bp, 52 predicted proteins | sample S_130206_EF_Meta_FD_187319 | JGI IMG/M metagenome (GOLD analysis project Ga0209296, IMG submission 187319) | Freshwater microbial communities from Lake Simoncouche, Canada to study carbon cycling - S_130206_EF_MetaG (SPAdes) (version 2) | ecosystem: Environmental > Aquatic > Freshwater > Lake ...
GGCACGATGCACACTGCTCGGGCGGGTCGTCTCTGGAAGAAACTTGGGCTGATCGACGCCGCCGGGCATCCGACCGAACGCGGATACATCGCCTCGCTCTTCCAGCATGGCGAAGGCTTGGCCGTCGCCGCCGCCCTCGAGGACTCTGCGTATGACGCCCGCGCCATCGCATGGGACCTCGCCGAGCTCCGTGCGGGCGAACGCGTCGCCTCGGCGGGCCGCAATTCCAGCCGACTCGGAGCCTGCTGCCGCCTCGCCTATAAATCACTGACCGCCGAAGGCTACCTACGCGAAGGCCTGCCCGCCGGCTTCGGCGAGGGCTGCGCCGAAGCGCTCAAAGGTTTCGCCCTTCACGGCAAGATTCCGCCCGTCGACGCCGACGGCCATGGCCCAGGCCAGGGCGACCTCGAACGCGCCGTCTTGGAATGGCGCAGCACGCTGCAGCTCGTCGCGCACGGCCCCTCGCACCCTTCTGCTCGCTGGCAGGAACTACGTGCCGCGTCCCAAGACGTGCTTGGACGTATTATCGGCAAGGTGGCTGTGCGCCGCTGAGCTTACTTACCTGCGATCGCCTTGGCCGCGGCCTTGGCCATCTCGCCCGCACCGGCGGTGTTCGGGTGCACGCGGTCCGGCAGCAACTCGGGGGATTTCTCGAGCGCGGCATGCATGTCGATGACACCGCAACCGAGTTCCTTGGCGAGCGCGTCGACGCGCGGGATCTCCTTCTGGATGTTCTCCTCATTGATGCCGTAGTTGCCCTTGCCGGGCACCGGCACCGGTCGGCAGACGAAGACCTTTGGCTTGGATTTCAAAGACTGGAAAGACTTCACGAGCTCGCGGTAGTCGGCGTCGAACTCCGCCTCGAACTTCCAGTTCTGCGGCTTGGTATCGTTGGTACCGAGCATGATGACCACGATCGCCGGCTCCATCGCGAGGGCGTCCTGATATTTCTTTTCCTTCCAGTAAGGGAAGTCGCCCTTCTTCAGGAGCGTGCGGCCGCTCACGCCGAAGTTGCCAATCTTGTAACCATCACCGAGCAAAGCCTGCAGCTGGGCCGGGTAGGACTGACCCGACTTCGCGCCGGCACCCTGGGTGATGCTGTCGCCGACGCAGGCAACTTTGATGGGTTCGGCGGCGCGGGCGGTCATAAGGGAAAATAAGGCAAGGAGCAGGATTCGCATGGGGTTCGCCTAATGAAAGCCGTGCGAAGGCCTTTCCAAGGCCTAAGTCTCGCCTTTTGCCCTTCCCTGCGGGGCTGGCGGACGCTATCTTGTCCAGACAGTCATACATGTGCGTTCGCGCGGAGTAATCCGTGAGGAAAGTCCGGACACCACAGGGCAGGATTCCCGCCGCAAGTCGGGGCACGTCGCAAGGCGTGACGGAAAGTGCCACAGAGAAGATACCGCCTCCTCCGCAAGGAACGAGGTAAGGGTGAAAAGGTGGGGTAAGAGCCCACCGCTCGAAGGGTAACCAACGAGGCAAGGTAAACCCAATCCGGTGCAAGACGAACAGGGACCGTTCGAGGTCGCCCACCAAGGTCCCGGGTTGTCGCACCGCCGCAAGGCGGGTCCGCAAGGTCAGAGAAATGAACGCGCAGGGGATCGGCGAGAGCCGCCCAAGGACAGAATCCGGCTTATAGTGTATGACTCAAAAGACGGAGGGCCGAACGGAAACGTTCGGCCCTCCCCCTTTACGGAATTCTCAAGTCGCTCAGCTGCGCTGCGAGATCGGCGCGTACTTACGCTCGGTGTTGCCGACGTAGATCTGGCGCGGGCGATGGATTTTCTGCTTGGGGGTCTCAGCGATTTCCTTCCAGTGCGAGATCCAACCGGGCATGCGGCCGATGGCGAAGATGACGGTGAACATCTCGGTCGGGATGCCGATAGCCTTGAGGATGATGCCCGAGTAGAAGTCGACGTTCGGGTAGAGGTTGCGCTGCTTGAAGTAAGGGTCGTTGAGCGCAGCTTCTTCGAGGCGCATGGCGATGGCTAGGAGCGGATCATTGATGCCAAGCACCTTGAGCACCTTGTCGCACTGGGCCTTGATGATCTTGGCGCGCGGGTCGTAGTTCTTGTATACGCGGTGACCAAAGCCCATCAGGCGCACCTGCTTGGTCTTGTCCTTGGCGTCTAAGATAAACTTCGAGCCGTCGTCGCCGGCAGCGTGGATTTCTTCGAGCATCTCGATGACGGCCTGGTTGGCGCCGCCATGCAGCGGACCCCATAGGGCGCAGACGCCGGCGGAAACGGACGGGAAGAGGTTGGCACCACCGGAGGCGACCATGCGGACGGTCGAGGTGGAGCAGTTCTGCTCGTGGTCAGCGTGCAGGAGCAGGATCAGGTCGAGCGCGCGGGCGATCTCCGGGTGGACGGCGTAATCGGCGTTGGGCTGCGAGAAGAGCAGGTGCAGGAAGTTGGAGCAGTAATCGAGACCCGGCTTCGGGTACACGGGCGGCTCGCCTTCCTTGGAGCGGTGGGCGAGCGCGGCGAGGGTGCGGACCTTGGAAATTAGGACGGCGGCAGTCTCGTCGAACTTGGCCAAGTCATGCGTACGCTCGTTGGTGCCGAGCTCGGGATAGTAGCAGCCGAGGGTGTTCAGCGTGGCGGACAGCACAGCCATCGGGTGGGCGTTACCGGGGAAGCCGCTGAGCGCGATGCGCAGGCCTTCGTGGATCTGCGAGTTGTCGAGGATGCGGGCCTTGAAGGCGGTCAGCTGGGCGGTCGTGGGCAGTTCGCCGTAGACGAGGAGATAAGCCGTCTCGATGAAGTTGGACTTCTCGGCGAGTTCTTCGATACCGTAGCCGCGGTAGCGGAGGATGCCCTTCTCGCCATCGATGAAGGTGACCTTGGACTCGCAGGCTCCGGTGTTGGCATAGCCGTCGTCGAAGGTGATGTAGCCGGTCTCGTCACGCAGCTTGCGGACGTCGACCCCGCGTTCGCCTTCGGTACCGACGACGATAGGGAGGACGATGTCTTTACCGTCCAGGTTGAGAGTGGCGTTTTGAGTGCTCATAGCGGGGGTGGGGCCGCCAGAGTCGAAAACACGCCTCAGCGGGCCGACAAAGTCAGGAAATTGCGGTAGAGTTGCAAGCCTTTGACCTGACTTTTCTCCGGATGGAACTGGGTCGCGAAGACCCGGCCCCGACGGACACCGCTCACGAACCGGCCAGCATAGTCAGTCTCACACCACACCAGGGAGGGGTCAGTCTCGACGACGCGGTAACTATGGACGAAATAGAACGGCTCCCCTTCGGCCCGCAGGCCTTCGGTCAGGGGGGCACCCGGCTTAAAGATGGCCTCGTTCCAGCCCATGTGGGGGATGCGCAGGCCGGGCTGGGAAGGGAAACGGCGGACGACCCCGGGGAAGATGGCCAGACCGGGGCGGTCCGCCTCCTCGGAACGTTCAAAGAGGACCTGAAGGCCCATGCAGACGCCCAAGAACGGGCGGTCAGCGGCGATCCACTGCTTCAGGAAAGACTCGAAGTCGGTGCGGCGAATGCAATCCATGCAGTCGGCCATGGCACCCTGCCCCGGGAATACGACCATCTCGGCCTTCTCGGCTTCCGCCGGAGTCGCGGCCAGAAAAGCGTCGGCACCTGCGGCCACCATGGCACGGCTGACGCTACGAAGGTTACCCATCCCGTAATCGATGACGGCCACCCGCGGGCGGCGCACTGACCCAGAGGCTTCCACGGTCAGGCCAGCGTACCCTTGGTGCTCGGCACGCGGCCACCCTGGCGCAGGTCGACTTCCAACGCTTCGCGCAAGGCGCGGGCGAAGGCCTTGAAGAGCGCTTCGGCGATGTGGTGCGGCTCGTCACCGTACTCGAGCTTCAAGTGCAGATTGCAACCGAGCGAGTTGGCGAGGCCCTGGAAGAACTCGCGGACCAGCGCGATATTGAAGTCCTTCACCATGTAGTTGGTGATCTCGACCTGGTAGACCATCATCGGACGGTTGCTGAGGTCGATGGCGCAGCGGGCCAGGGTCTCGTCCATCGGCAGGATGAAGAAACCGTAGCGGCGGATGCCGGCCTTGTCGCCGAGGGCTTCCTTGATCGCCTGACCGAGCACGATGCCCACGTCTTCGACGGTGTGGTGGTAGTCGACGTCGGTGTCGCCGGCGGCTTTGACCTTGAGGTCAACCAGGGAGTGACGGGAAAGCAGCGTCAGCATGTGGTCGAAGAAGGCCACGCCGGTGGCGATTTCCGACGACCCGGTACCGTCCAAGTTCACCTCGAGGGCGATCTTGGTCTCGGCGGTGTCCCGGCGGATGCTGGCTTTGCGAACGACTGCGCTCATACCCCAGAAATCCCCGCGGAAGGCGGGATTGTCAACCTCACCCTTCCATCCAAGCCGCCACCGCCTGCAGGAACACGTCGGTTTCCTGCTCCGTGCCCACGGAGATGCGCAAAGACTTCTCGGTGAGGCGATGGTTCGGAAAACGGCGGACGAGGATCTTGCGGGCCCGGAGGAACTCGAAGCAATGCGCAGAAGTCTCGACGGAAGCAGCGCGCTTCGAGGAGACGGGCGCGGCGAGCACGAAGTTGCCGGCGGCGGGATTCACCTGCCAGCCGAGTTTGCGGAGCGCGGCGGCCAAGCGTTCCCGCGTGGCGCGCACTTGGGTGACGGTGACGTCCAGCCACTCACGGTCATCAAGGGCCGCGGCGGCCGCGACCTGCGCGAGGCGGTCGACGTTATAGCTATCGCGGACACGGTGCAGAATCTCAGCCACACCGACAGGACAGAGCGCGTAGCCGACGCGCAGCCCGGCCAGCGCATGCGCCTTGGACAGGGTGCGCGTGACGATGACGTTCGGCAGCTCGCGGGCGAGCGCGACGCAATCGGCGTCGGCGAACGAAGCATAAGCTTCGTCGACAACGAGCATACCTGGAAAGGCCTTGGCGACAGAGCGAACGACATCCGGCGTAAAGGCCACGCCGAGTGGCGCATTCGGGTTCGTCAGGAAGAAGACGGCCGCTCCGCACTTCGCGATCGCGTCAACGTCGACGCCCAGCTGATCGGTGACCTCGACCTGCACGACATCGGCGGCCTGGGCCGCGGCGAGCACGGGGTAGAGCGAGTAGCTCGGATTGAGCATGCCGATCGGGCGACCAGGGCCCGCGTAGGCGCGGATGATCAGGTTAAGGATATCGTCCGAACCGTTACCGGCGACGACGCGGGCGGCGTCGAAACGATGGAAGCGGGCGACGGCCTCGCGGAGCGGCGCTGAGTCGGGCGAAGGGTAAAGACGGAGCGAAGCGCCATCATTGACCAAGGCGGCCCGGATGGCTTCGAGCGAACGAAGGCTCGGCGGATAGGGGTTCTCGTTGGTATTGAGCTTCACCCATCCCCCGCCCTGCGGCTGCTCTCCGGGGACATAAGGCGACATGGCCGCGACATGCGGGTTCGCGGCGGGAATCTTGGCGGACATCAGCGTAACTTGAGTTTGGCGGAGGCGAAATCCTGGAGCAGCGCGCGCGTCTTGGCAGCGTCGGCACAGGCGACGACTTTGGCGGCGAGATCCCGTAGCTCCGACGCGGCGGAATGGCGGAGCACGAAGCGGACCTCCGGCAAGGCGGCGGGCGTCATGCTGAGCTCATGCACGCCGAGACCGATCAGCAAAGGCGCCCACAACGGGTCTCCGCCGAGCTCGCCGCAGACAGCGACCGGGATACCGCGCTTCTGGGCGGCGGCAAAGATAACCATAAGTGTACGCACTACGGCCGGGTGACACGGATCGTAAAGCGAAGCGACGCGCTGGTTGCCACGATCAACAGCGAGCAGGTATTGCACGAGGTCGTTGGTGCCGACGCTGAAGAAGTCGGCTTCGGCGGCAAGTTCGTCGGCCACCGCGGCAGCGGACGGGATTTCGATCATCGCCCCGAGTCCGATTGGGGCGGCCGGGCGGACACCTTCGCGAGCGAGTTCGGCTTCGACATCACGGAAGATCTCCTTCGCGCGGCGGAGTTCCTCGACGCCCGAAATCATCGGGAACATCACCTGCACCGGTCCGTGGGTGGCGGCGCGGATGAGGGCGCGGAGCTGCGGACGGAAGACATCGGGGCGCTCGAGGCAGAGACGCACGGCGCGGTAGCCCATAAAAGGATTGGCTTCGTCAGCCAGGTCGCCGAGGCGCTTATCGCCACCGAGATCGAGCGTGCGGAAGGTCACCGGACGGCCCTTGGCGGCCTGCACGACTTCGGCATATTCCTCATATTGGACCTGTTCGTCCGGCCAGCCGTCGAGGCGCAGGTAAAGATTCTCGGTGCGGTAGAGGCCGACACCACGGGTGCAGTAGGCCAAGGCGTCCTCCATCTCGGCGGGGTCGCCGATATTGGCCTGGAGGCAGAAGGCGGCGCCATCCGTCGTGAGTTCGGGCAAGGCGACCTCGGAAAGCACGCGGTCGCGGCGGGTGCGGATGGCCTGCTCCTTATCGCGATACCCTTCGATCGTCTCGGCCGAAGGGTTAAGGATGATCAGGCCGGATTCGCCGTCGACGAGGATGGTATCACCCTCCTGCACGGCTTCCATTAACCCCTTCACGCCGACGACCGCAGGGACATCGAGCGAACGGGCCATGATGGCGGAGTGGCTGGTCCGTCCACCCTCCTCGGTCACGAAGGCGAGCACGCCGCCGTCATGCAGGCCGGCGGTGTCCGAAGGCGTGAGGTCGCGCGCGGCCACGACGTGGGCCTGCGCAGCCTGGCCGACACGTTCGGGCTGCGTTCCGAGCAGCTGATCGAGCACGCGCCCGGTCACATCGCGAATATCCGACGCCCGCTCGCGCAGGAAGTCGTCGTCCATCTTCTCAAAGATCTCGATGTAACGCTGGGCGACCTCTTGAAAACAGAACTCGACATTGAAGCCACTGCGGCGGACCTCTTTGCTGACATCATCAATCAGGGCGACGTCTTCAAGGACGAGCAGGTGCGCGTCGAAGATCGAGGCCTCCGATTCATTGAGCTTGCGGGCGACATCGTCGCGCAACTGTGAGATCTCCTCGCGGGTGGCGGCCAAGGCGGCTTCGAGCCGGCGAAGCTCGGCCTCAGGATCAGTGACCTTCTCGCACGACACGATGGTCATGCCCCGCATCAGCGGGTAGGCGGGACCACGGGCCACTCCAGGAGCGGCGGCGATACCCTTGAGGCGTACCTCGGGCCTATGGTTTCCAGCCTTCATCCGTGCGTCAATTGACCGCCACGGAACGAAGGAAGCAAGGCAGGATTAGGTTCAGACCTCGACGGCCGTCGGCTCGTCGGTGGGCATGACCATATCCGGCATCACGAAGTTAGGCATCGTGAGATCAGGAATCTCGACGGACTGCGAAAGGTCGAAGTCTTGGACCGCATCGGTCAGCAGGCGGAGAGGCATCTCGGTGCCGCCTAGGACCTGCTCTTCGGCCGCCGGGGCGTCCACATAGGAAAGGAGACCGGAGTATTCGGCCGGAATGGTGACCTGTAACTCGACTAGCACCAGCGCCAGCAAACAGAGGTGCGCGAAAGAACGGCCCATGCGCTGACCGAAGGCGTGCAACCAGACCATCACCCCAGCTAGAGAACGCTCTTCGCGACGGCTGAGGAAATTGAGCTGGGCCTTATGGAGGCGGACCCGTGACTGAAAGCGGGCACGGAACTCAGGGGACTGCCCGAGGGCGGCGCGCAGACGGGCGACCTGACCTTCGGAAGCGTTACCCTCGAGAAAAGCGGCGACCAAGGATTCGAATTCGGAAGTACTCATCCGCGGAACTCATCTCCCATGAGTTCGCGCAAGGCTTCGCGGGCGCGATTAATCCGGCTCTTCACGGTACCAATGGAGAGGCCAAGGTCTTCGGCGATCTCTTCATAGGACATATTGCGGACATTGCGCATCGTCAGGATACGAGCGTGTTCCGGCTTCAATTGTTCCATGCATTCGGCAACTTTGTTGACGAATTCGTTATGCTGGGCCTCGTGGCCGGGGCCCTGGGCGCCGTCCGAAAGAATGTCATGCAGGGTGGCGCCGGGGTCGTCGCCGAGGTCCGCATCAAGGGACATGGACTGGTCACGCTTCCGACGACGCCAATACCAGTAACGGTTGCGGGCCAGATTCGTGCCGATCTGATGGATCCAGGTCGAAAAAGTCGCAGTGCCACGGAAAGAAGCCAGCACGCGATGAGCCCGGATGAAAGTGTCCTGCGTGATTTCCTCCGCGTCCTGACGATTGCGCAGCAAGGAGAAGACCTTAGCGAAGATACGGCCCTGATATTTCAGGACCAATTCGTTATAAGCCGAGAGATCCCCTTCACGGGCGCGGTCCAAGGCGGACTGGTCGGCTTCGGTCTCCATTAAGGGAAGATTAAGAGGGGTGGGGAAAACAGGTCGGAATCGACCCATAATCGTGGTGACATATCTTTACATTCCCCCCTCCCTAATCAACCTATTTCAGACCCCACCTCGGAGCCGATGTTCACTTCCAGCAAGAAACCCCCCACCCTCTCCTGGGTCGACTGCCTCAGCGGTGCCCGGGGTGTCATCGATAGCCTCCCCTCCGCCTTGCCCGGCGACGGCGTCAACCCATCGCTTTCGTTGGTCAAAAACGGCGAGATCCTCGCCCTTGAGCCCTCCGGTCAAGGTCTCGCCCTTGTTAATGGAGCCCCCCTCCGTCAACGCCTTGTCATTTCCGAAGTGACGACGATCCAGCTATCGTCTGCGCTTTTGGTCACCGCCCCCTCCGGCCAAGAGAACTTCTCCTTCATTCGCACGGACCTCTGGGTCCTCTTCGACGCCCAGACCGGCGACCAACTCGGCGAATTTCCCCCGCAGCGTCTCCTCGACATCGCCCAGGAACTCGGCCGCGCCACCGACACCCTCGCCTGCACGCCACAGGGACTTGAGGTCGGCTTCAGCCTTTCGCAGATCGCGCCCTTGCTCTCTCCGCAGGAAGAAGCGCCCGTCCGTCCGAGCGGCAAAGCTTTACTCGCCGCCGAACAGAATCGCGGCGCGCACCTCTGCCCGGTCTGCTGGACGCGCTTTGACGCTGGCGACGCGCTGAGCATCGCGGTGCACGAAGACCTACGCGGCGATCCGATCCTCGGCTCCGACGTACGCCTACGCTTCCAACCGACGCGCTTCAACGACCAAGGACTCGCCCTCGATCCGATGGGCCTCGCGTGCACCGACATCGCCTGCCCGCATTGCCGTCGCCAGCTCCCGCCCGGTTACCTCGACCGCCCGCACCGCATCATCTCGCTGATCGGCGCCCCTAGTGCCGGCAAGTCTTACTACCTCGCCGTACTCACGCGCACACTCCAAGACCGCCTGCCGGAAGACTTCAACCTGGCTTTCAAGGACGGCGACCCCAGCGGCAACATGCTGCTTAACCAGATGCGCAACACGCTCTTCTCCGCGGCCACGCCGGAAGACGCGCTACTCGGCAAGACCGCCCTCGAAGGAGCGACGTACGAAAAGCTCCCCCGCCTTGGCCGGATGGTCTCCCTGCCCCGCCCATTCATCTACTCGATCAGCCGACCAGGCCAGCAACGCAACGAGACCTCGGTCATCCTTTACGACAACGCCGGCGAACACTTCGAACCGGGCATCGATATCCATGACTCACCCGGCGCGATGCATGTCGCGACCTCAAGCGGCCTGATCTTCCTCTTCGACCCCACCGCCAACGCCCGCTTCAAAGCCAAGCTCGTCGGCGTCGAAGACCCACAGTTCACGCTCAAGGGACGCATCGACCAGCAGGACAGTATCCTCGCCGAGATGGAGACCCGCATGAAGCGCGTCCTCGGACTCGCTCAGGACGAACGCATCAAGACGCCGCTCGCCTTCGTCGTCGGCAAATCCGACACCTGGGAAAAGCTCCTGAGCTCGCCGCTCGAAACGGTCATCAAGGCGGGCGCCCTCGACCTCGCCGCCGTCGCCCGCAATTCCGACCGCGTCCGCGAAGTCCTCGTCATGCTCTGCCCGGGACTCGTCGCTTCGGCGGAATCGCTCGCGGAGCAGATCAGCTACTTCGCCGCCACCTCGTTTGGCCACACGCCGGTCATGATCCAATCCGGCCAGAACAAGGGCCGCATCGCCCCCGACCCGCAGCGCCTCGCGCCCGCACATGTCGAGGAACCTCTCTATTGGCTGATGCACCTCGCCTCCCCGGCGATGTTCCCCTCGTCCGAAAACTCCGCCCGCTGATGCCCCTCCAACTTATCTTCACATCGGCGCCGCAAGGACTCACGCCCGGACGCAGCGGCTATTGCACCGTTGCCCGCCACCGCGCCGTTCCCGACCGCCTGGCCCAGTTACTCGAGTCCGTCGGCACGCCGCATGAGCGCCCCGAAGGCGAGACGTTCACGCTCCGCATGCTCGAAGCCGGCGGCAAGAATTGGTGCGTACTCTCCCGCTTCGTCGCCCGCGGCCTCGACTATACCCAGCGCGACAACCGCCTGGCCCATCACCTGATCTTCTCCCTCGAAGAAGCCGCCGTCCTACCTCCGCCCGCCGCCATCGCCGGACGCTGGAAAGGCTGGCGCAACGAATGGTCCGGCGCCCCCACCTGGCTCGAAGGCGAAGATCGCCCACTCCAACTGGAGACGCAGACTCCCCTCACGCCGGCGATCACATGGCGCGAAGACACCGGCACTGGCGCTAAGGCGGCCTGGCTGATCAACGCCTCCGGCCCCGCCGCCGTCGGCCTGCTCAATCCTCCCGAAATCCTCCGCCTCCTTCGCCTTCTAGCCGAAGCCTCCGCGCTCCTCGGCAAATCCGCCTGGGCCGCCACCTTCACCACCGATGCCACGACGACGGGTAACGACGGCTTCCTCTGGGCGGTCAATTCCACCTCCGCTCCCGCGACGATTGATTTCGCCACCGCCAAGTCCCTCCCCGCTCCTTCCGGCGACATCGCCCGACAAGCCGCTGCCGGACTGACTTCGCCCAAAGCCGGCTCTGGACAACCGCAACGTCGCGCCGCCGCCGCCTCCCCCGCCGCCGGCAACAACTCGGCGGCATGGATTATTGGCGGAATCATCATCCTCGCGGCCGGCGCCTCGGCGCTCTTCATGCTGAACCGTCAGCCCGAGCCCACGCCGCCCCCGGTCGTCGTCGAAGTCAAATCACAGCCGTCGGCGGCCGATAACGCCAAGACCGACGAGATTCTGAAGGCCAACCGCGCGCTCACCGAGATCCAAGGACTGATGGATTCCGATGACTTCACTGCCGCCGCCAAGCTGTGGACCGAGACCAGCACACTTTCGCCGACGTTTGCCCGCAACTACCGCGAACAGATCCTGCCTCGCATCCTCAGCAACTTCTCCGCCAGCGTGACCAAACAGCTGCTAAGCCGATTGGATCGTCCAGGCGTCCTCAACGACCCGAAGTCCATCCAGCAAGCGATTGCCGAAGCCAAAGAAGCCCTCCGACTTGGCGCCGAGATCAGTGTGCCGTCGGACGAATCATGGAGGCGATTGCAGGCCTGCCTCGAGCGCGCTCAGTCGCTGACGAGCATCGAAGTGCGCCCGACAATGGTCATCCCAGGCGATTGGAAGACCGGTGAATCCGGCCCCAACTCCCCCTCGCAGGCCGACTTTCCCCTCTCCCGCTCAGCTGCCGACGCCGTGGCTAAGTTCGTCGAGGCTTCCGGCGCCACCCAGCGCGAGTCCGTGCAGATCCGCATCCGTCTTCTCGCCTTCACCTCCCCACACCTGCGCGACGACCGCACGAAATACCTCAACGGTGAGATCCGCCGCACGCCGCAAGCCACCTGGATCGAATCGACGCCGGAGCCCGGTAAACTTCCGGCGATCGGCATTGGACTGAGCAACCGACGCAACGAAGTCTCGCTCAACTTCCCCACCGGCGAAGGCGCTCGCGCCGGCGCCAATCGCCTGATTGAGGTGACCCTGCCGAAAGGCGATCGCCAGTGCTTCGCCCTGATCGGCGACCTGAAAGCCCTCCAGCCTTTGAACCTTGGTCCCGATGCATTGCTACTCGATACCGAAACCGGCGTCATCCGACCCGCCCCCTGGGCCGAAAGCGCGGTCAACGCCTTCATCTGGACCAATGGTTCCATCGGACTTTATCCCGATGGCCACGAATTCCCGGATCGCGACCTTCCTTCGATCCGCGCCACACGTTCCGTGCTCGAGACCGACATCATCCGTCTTGAAAGCAAGCAAGGTCCCGGCACGCCCCCCTACGAAGTCGTCGCCGGCCGCCGGAAGCTCTTCAAGGAAGGTAAACTCATGCAGGCCGGCGCCCCTTGGGCCATTCAAGCCATCGACTCCAACGGAGCCGCCGGACCGCGCCTCCTGGAATTCCGCTGATTCATGCAGGTCGAACGCCTCATCGCCCGCATCCGGGGTCAGCTCGAGCTCGGCACCCCTGACCTTGAGGCACGCTCTCTTGCCGGCGAATACGCCGCACTCTGCCTACGCGCCCGCGAACGTCTCGAGCAGTGCGCAACGCTCGTTCGTAGCGATAACGAACACGCCGCATTCCAAGCCGCCGAATCCGACCCCGACCTGCTCGGCCTTTGCGCCCTGCTGAGCTTCGCGGAGTCCGACCGCTGGCATGCCCTCTGCCGCGAGCGCGGCCTGCCCGCCGGCTTCCCGCTCGACGGCCAGCACGTGCTCGCCGTCGAAAGCCTCTACGGCCGCGAGATCGGCGAAAGCCATCCTCTCTATCGCGATTACCGCGACGCCATCCGGCGCCGCGAAGAAGACCGCGCCCTCTCCGTCCTGCGCTCAATCGTCCGCATCAATCCCGACGATCCTAACGCACGCTCCGAACTCGCCCGCCTCTCCGCGAAGTTCCTTCGTGAATCGCTCGGCAAGGTCGCGACGTTCTTCGCCCAAGGCCGCGAAGAGGAAGCTGTCGAGCTGATGAACCGGATGGAACGCTTCGGCGCCAACGATCTCGCCGACGAACCTCGCTGGGATGACGCCCTCGCCCGCCGCGTGGCTTGGCTCCGCTCAAAAGCCTCGCAGCAGGTCACGACGCTCGTCGCCGAAGCCGTCGAAGCACGTGCCGGTGGCCATTGGGAAGCCAGCGCCGCCTCGCTGGGCCGCGTCCGCTCACTTGAACGAGACCATCAGTTAACACTATCGACCGAACTCGCCGCTCAGGTCGTCGAACTCGAAGCCTGGGCCGGCGAACTCGCCGCCGTCGCCGAAGCCGAAGCCAGCCTTCGCGCCACGATCGAAGGCCTGAACGACGAATGGGCGACGCTCCAGCAAGAAGCCGCCCGCGGATCCTCTCCCGCCATCCTCATCGTTCGCCTTAACTCATGGCTCGAGCGCGCGACGCCGCAGGCCGAACGACTACCGGAAGGCATCCTGCGCGAGGCCCGCGCCCTGCGCCAGAACACCCGCGCCCGCCTTAACCGGCGCTACATGGTGATGACGACCTCCTGGGTCGCCGGCCTGCTGCTGATCATCGCGGGAGTCGTGTACTGGAACATCCTCAAGACGCAGGAAGAAGAATCCCGCGACCGTTTCTCCGAAGCCTCCCGCCTGATCGAACTCTACGACCATCCGGCCGCGCTCGTCGCGCTGGACGAATTCGAACGTGGCGGCATTTCCTCCGCTGACCAAGCCGCCCGCAAGGCGCAGACCATTCCGCTCCGCCAACGCCTGGCCACACAGAACGCCGACGAGCAACGACTCCGCCTCGAAGCACTGGCCTTGGCCGATCGTCGTAAACAAGGACTGACCTTGGGCAATATCGCCGAGACCGAAAACCGCGCCAACAAGTACTTGCAGGAATTCAACCAAGTCGGCGTCACCCTTCAAGCTAAGCTCAAGGCCATCCTGCCGGAACCAGAAGGCCTGCTATCCGCCTGCCGCCAGATGCTGGATCGCACCCGCAACGACGTCGCCACCCAAATCGCTGCGCTCAATAAGGCGATGGGCGACGACAACGTCGCCGACCTCACCAGGGCCGCCGAAGCCCTCGAACGCCTTCGCCTGCTGCTCAAGACCTTGACCGATGCGAAGGATAAGGACCTGGATTCCGCCTTGGCCGCGGCCGACCGGGCCGAACTGCGTCTCTCCGGCGAACGCAAGACCATCGCCGCGCTCAGGAGCCTTGGCAAAGCCGCCGACCTCGCGGGCTACCTCGCCGCCCTGTCCGACACCGCCGCAAACACTGCCGGCGAGAAATCAGACCTGAGCACCCGTGCCTCGTTCGTCTTCGCCCGCGCCCCCACCCTGCAGGCGCTCCCCCGCTCGGCCCTCGCCCCGCGCGTCGGCGCGATGTGGGATGCGGCCGCCACGGCCGACGCGTCCGGCATCTTCAATCCCGCCACGCTGACCGACGTCGAACAACGCGGCCTACGTGCCCTGTCCGACACGTCTCTGGCGGATTCACTCCGCCGCTACACGCTCAACCTCTACTCCATCCGTGGCGTGACGTCGGGTCGGACGGTCTACGTGATTGGCGACATCATCGAATCGAAACGCAACATCACCGAAGGAATCGAGTTCAGTCAGAAAGCTAAGGAGCTTACGCGCGAAGGCGCGGTCATCGAAACCACCTGGAGTCGCCGGGAATTCAACAACGGGGTCCGCGCGGGCGAAGAGATTGCCAGCCCGGCCATGATCAATGAACTAAATTTCATCCGTCAGGTCAGCCGCTTCCAAGATACCAAGACGGGCAAGCTGCTCGAACCACTCATCCGTACCATGGACCGCGTCCGCCGAAGCGATTCACTCTACCCGGAGCTGCGCGCCTATCAGCTACAGGAACTCTACAAACTGGCGACTTCGCGGCCGGACGCCTGGGGCCTCCTCTTCTCCCCTTCCGCCCAGCGTGACGCCGACCAGTTGCGACGCATCACGCAGAATTCGCTGCGCCCTTACGACTTCCTCTTCAAGGACAAGTGGGCCGATATCCAGCTGGAACTACGTGCCTTCCTGACTCCCCCGGGCGGGGCTGGCTATGCCGAAGAGGCACGATTCTGGCGCGCGACCTTCGGCAACCTACGGAATCGCAAGCTGATCTTCGCCGGCTGGGTCGGCCGCGATGGCCGGCCCGAACTACGCGAGACGATCAAGGGCAGCGCCCTTTACGGCCTCGATAACGAAGGCAAGGCCACCGTGCTTTTCCGCGTCGGTGAAGACGGCGACGTCAAGCGTGTCGCCGAAGCCGCCCCCCTCACCCCACTCCTCCGCTACCCCGGCACCGTCGCCGAAGCCGCCCAAGCCGCCGGCATCCCGAAAGGATTACTCACCCCCGATGGCGGCTGGGAAACCCTCCTCCAAGGACGAGATCTCTGAACGATGTCACGCCCCACCCAATTCCGCCTCCGCTGGAAAGGCGCCATCTCCGGCCCCTTCCCGCTTGTCCGCGTGAGCGAGATGCTCCGCGCCGGAGAGATCAGCCTGCTGCATAACATCGAGGTCGATGATTCATGGATGACCGTCCGTGATTACTTCCGCTCCATCGGACTTAACCGACTCCCTTCAACCACGTCGGCGGATGGCTCCGGCCTCGGCGGCGACGCCCCGCCACCTCCTGGCGCAGAAATGCCGCTCGGCGATTCGCTTACGCCGGATGCCACCCGCAACGCCGCCGGCGAATCACTCGAACGGACCGTACGCGAAGGCTACCTCTGGTGCGGTTCGACGTTCCTCCTGCCGCCGCTCTTCGCGCTCCTGATCTACGTGATCTATATCCTGGACAGCGACCACCAGATCTCACGGACGATGTTGCTCATCCTACTCACCTTCACGACCACGCCGGCGGCGCTCCTGCCCATTCTGTTCGTCCGGAAGCTTGGCCTGACGCTCGAACAAGAAGGCCTCTCCGATATCCGCCAAACCCAGGGAAACCTCGTGATCGTCCTCGGTTTCCTTAGCCTGGCCCTCTGGATGCTCTGCTTCTTCGTCCTCCTGCCTAACCGTGCCTAAGCCTCAATCGGCTTGACGAGCCAAGCGGGGACGGCTGGACTGACCGAACTCGGTTTTCGGTAGTGTAGCTCAGTTGGTTAGAGCGAGGGACTCATAAGCCCTAGGTCGGCAGTTCGATCCTGCCCACTACCACCACCGGGTGCTTGCTTTCCGTTCAGGCCTTCAGGATGGCCGAGACCGGGATATCCAGTCCGTCCTTCCAAAGGGCTTCCAGCGCGTAGCTCTTACGGATGTCGTCGCGGAAAACATGGAAAAGGACGTCGAAGGCATCCACGACCGTCCAGCCGCTATCGCGCTGGGACTCGGAGCGGGAAGTCACACCGACATCATCCAGCGCATGCTCGAGGGCGATACGCAGGGCCCGCAGGTGAGGCTCGGACGTTCCAGTGGCGATCACGAGAAAATCAGCGACGGAAGAAATCTGGCCCATCTCCAGGACACGGATTTCGACGGCCTTCTTGTCATCCAGGGCGCGCACGGCGGCGATGAGGTGGGCTGGAATCTTCGGCATGACCACCATCGGCTTGGCGGTGGCCTTCTCTCCGCGGCTCTTAGCCTTCAACGCAGGGATGGCCGGGATGACACGGCGAGCGGGGCGAACCGAACGGGCGGCGGGCTTGGCGGACTTGCCGGCAGGGCGACCCTTGGCGGCAGGCTTGGCGGAGGTCTTCTTGGTCTTCTTTTTAAGGGCGGACATGGTCAGGCTTGGTAAAGGGAGCGCTCATCGATGTGGCGGGCAACCCCTAGGGGCAAGCCGTTTCGGGGCGAATCAGCGTGGCGCAGGGCCTCGCGCAGAGCGGTGGAGGAGACTTGGACCGCCGGAGCCTTCAACACCGTCAGGCGGATAAGCGCCAAGATGGCCGGAGGCGGCACGGTCGAGATACCATCACGTGACAGCACTGCGAATTCTACCAGACTGCACAGCTCGGCGATATCCTTCCACCGGTCCAGCCTGGCCAACTGATCGGCGCCGATGATCCAGACCCGCATGGCGTCAGGAAACTCGCGGGCCAATTCACGAGCGGTGTCGATGGACCAACTCGTGCCGTCGCGGCGAATCTCCCGCTCATCCACCACGGACCATGGGCAATCAGCAAAGGCCAGGCGACACATCGTCGCACGGTCCGCTGAAGAAGCCACCGGCGCACCCGTGCGCATCGGCGCTTGTCCTGCCGGAATGATGCGGACCTCGTCCAAACCGAGCTGCTTGTGCGCGGCCACGGCCGCCGCCACATGACCCGCATGCGGAGGATCGAAAGTCCCACCTAGGATGCCGATGGTAGCTGGCATGTCGCATTACGCTCCGGCGAGCCGCCGGTGGCAACCCAAAGCAGGCTTGAGCCCGAGCCCTTCCGCCGAAACACTGCCCCCATGGCGTCAGCCTCGCGATTCCTCCCCCTGGGCTTCGACCCCACGCAGACCGTGGCGGTCATCGCCGGCAAAGGCCGCTACCCCGCCCTGCTCATCGAATGTGCCCGCGCCCGCGGAGCCAAGGTCAAGCTGGTCTCCTTCGAAGAGGAGACCGACCCAGCCCTGATCGCGACCTTCACCCCCGCCGACCATCGCGCGATTCCTGTCGGCAAGCTCGGCCAGATGCTCGACTCGCTGAAAGAACTGGGCGCCGCCGGCGCCGTGATGGCCGGTCAGGTCACCCCGCGTAAACTATTCACGGGCATGGTCCCTGACCTGAAACTCATCGCGCTGATGGCCTCCCTGAAGGAGCGCAACGCCGAGACGATCTTCGGTGCGATCTCCCTCGAAATCGAGAAGGTCGGCGTCCGCATGCTCGACGCACGCATCTTCCTGGACGACCACCTCGCCACACCCGGCTGCATGACCGGCTGGGCCTGCGGCATCGGCGACGACCAGCTCGAGTTCGGTACCCGCATGGCCCGCGAGATGGCCCGGCTCGACGTCGGCCAGTCCGTGGTCACAGCCAAAGGCACCGTCATCGCCGTCGAAGCCTTCGAGGGGACCGACAACATGCTCCGCCGCTGCGCGCAGACCGGCGGCAAGGAGATGCTGCTCACCAAGAATTCTAAGCACGCCCAAGACTGGCGCTTCGATGTCCCCTGCTTCGGCGTCAAGACGCTCGAGAGCATGGCCGAAGGCGGCGTGATGAAAGCCGCACTCGAAGCCGATGCGGTCATCCTCATCGATAAGCCGGCGGTCATCGCGCGTGCCAAACAACTCGGCATCGACCTCTTCGGCTTCGGCCCCGCCTGAGCCGATGATGAATCGTCGCCACTTCCTGGGAACGAGCCTGCTGGCGGGCTTCGCGACCCAGGCCTTCGGCGCGGCAAAGGACGAGGACTCCTTCGACTTCGCCTACCTGACCGACATCCACGTCCAACCCGAGCTCGGCGCCCCCGAAGGCTTCCGCCAATGCCTACGGGCCGTCAACACCCTCTCCACGCCGGCGGACTTCGTCCTCACGGGTGGCGACCTGATCTTCGACGCGCTCGACGTGGGCATGGACCGTATCCGCGAACAGTGGAAGGTGTTCGACGAATGCAGCAAGGAACTCGCCCTGCCCGTCCATCACACGATCGGCAACCACGACGTCGTGGGCTGGTCGGCAAAATCCCTCGTGAAACCGACGGATCAGGATTACGGCAAGAAACTCTTCGCGGAACGCTTCGGCCTCACCCGCACCTATCGCAGCTTCGACCATAAGGGCTGGCACTTCATCATCCTGGATTCGATCGGCCAGAACAAAGAGACGCTTGATTACGAAGGGTGGATTGACGACGCACAGCTAGACTGGCTCAAGAAGGACCTCGCCGCGACCGGACGCACGAAGCCGATCATCATGGTCTCGCATATCCCCTTCTATACGACCTGGCATCAGGTGCTGAAAGGCCCAGACCTGCACCTCGACGGCAAAGCCATCGTCCGCAACCTGCACACTTTCCGGAAGCTGTTCGACGACTATAATATCCAGCTCGTGCTTAGCGGCCACGGCCACGTCGTCGAACGTATCGAGATCGGCAAGGTCACCTACCTGCAAGGCGGCGCGGTCTGCGGCATGTGGTGGAAGGGCCCGGTCTTCGGCAAGCCCGAGGGCTTCGGCACGGTCACGTGCCGCCGCGACGGGACGTGGTCATGGAAGTATCGCGACTACGGCTGGAAAGCCCGCAAGTAAGCGCTTCAGCCTTCGAAGAAATTCCAGGCGACCGCGCTTTCGGCCAGCACCCACGCAGCCGCCAAGGCCAGCACGAGCAGGATCCACTTACGGTAACGCGCCCAGACGCCTGGGGTATCAGCCGCATGATCCAAACCGCGGCGTGCGCTGAGGAGCAGCTTCAGCCGCGCGTGCCAGGCCAGTTTGGTCTCGTGCGAAAGGTCCCGGTGCGCGTACGCGTTGACCCGGTAATCGGGCTTACGGAACAGCTTGGCGAGGCGACTCAACACATCTCCTGCATACACCCTTTACCCACGCTTTACAAGCGGAGCGTCTCTGGGTAAGCCCAAAGGCGTGAAGTCCACCACCCGGTCCCTCCGCGCCCTCAAAGGCGTCCGGCCCATCGTCTGCCTGACCGCCTACGATGTGAGTACGGCCCGCATCGCGGACGCCGGCGGCGCCGACCTCATCCTCGTCGGCGACTCCCTCGGCAACACGGTCCTCGGACTACCCGATACGGTCGGCGTCACCTTGGACATGATGCTCCACCACTCCGCCGCCGTCGCCCGGGCCAAGACGGAAGCCCTTGTGGTGGGCGACCTCCCTTTCGGACTGGCCCACGACAGCTTCCCCAAGCTCCTCAGCTACTGCCGCCGCTTCCTCCAGGAAGGGGGCGTCAAGGCCGTGAAGATCGAAGGCGGCGCCTCGCTCGCGCCAGCCATCGCCCGCCTTGTCGATGCGGGTATCCCAGTCATGGGCCACGTCGGCATGCTCCCGCAACGCGTCCACTCCGCCGGCTATCGGCGCCGCGGCCTGACACCCGAAGACCAGAAGCAGATCCTGGTCGACGCTCAAGCCGTGGCCGCCGCCGGCGCCTTCGCGATCGTGGTCGAATGCGTCGACGAGAAATTCATGCCGCAGATCACCGAAGCGGTGTCCGTGCCGACGATCGGTATCGGCTCCGGCCGCGGCTGCGACGGCCAGATCCTCGTGATCCACGACTTGCTCGGCCTCACGCCCGAACCTCCGCCCTTCGCCCGCCCCGAAGCCAACCTGCACCGTGACGCGGTAGCGGCCGTCCGCCGCTGGGCCACCAAGGTGCGTAACAAGAAATCCAAATGAACTGCGTCATCTTCGGAGCCGGCGGATGGGGTACGGCCATGGCCATCCACCTCGCCCGCCAAGGTCAAACCGTCACACTCGTCCCGCGCCGCGCCGAACAGGCCCTCGCCCTCGCCACCATGCGCGAGAACAAGGAATACCTGCCCGGACACCGCCTTGATGATTCGATCCAGATTGGACTCGAACCCCTGCCCGCGCTGATGGACGCCGACCTGGTCTTCCTCGCCTGCCCCTCCAAAGGCCTGCCGGAATTACTGAAGTCGATCGGCCCGGCCGTCCGCGACTCCGGTGCGAAGATGGCAATTTCACTCTGCAAGGGACTCGACCTCACCACGCTGCGTCGTCCGTCCGAAATGATGACCGAAGCCTTTGGCTCGATCCCGGTCGGCACGCTCAGCGGTCCGAGCAACGCCGACGAAGTCGCGCGCGGTTTACCAACAGCACTAGTGCTCGCCTCGGTCGCCGACAGCGAACTCCTCAAAGACGTCCAAGCCGCGGTCAGCGGCCCGACACTGCGCGCCTACACTTCGACCGACCTCGTCGGCGTCGAGATCGGCGGCACGCTCAAGAACGTCTACGCCTTGGGCGCCGGCCTCTGCGACGGACTCGGTCTAGGTTCAAACGCCAAGGCCGCCATGCTCACGCGCTCGCTTCAGGAGATGGCCCGCCTCGGCGAAGCCCTGGGTTCTCGTCCAGAAACCTTCCTCGGTCTGGGTGGCGTCGGCGACCTGATGGCCACCGCGCACGGTTCCTGGAGCCGCAATCGCTCGCTCGGCGAACAGCTCGCCAAGGATCCGCAAGGCACGCTTGCCGCACTGGCCTCCCGCAAGGAAGCCGTCGAAGGTCACCGCGCCGCCGAAGCATTGTCCAAGCTGGCGACCAGCCGAGGCCTCGATGCCCCGATCCTTTTCTGTCTGCATGCCATTCTCTACAAGGGCCTCGACCCGCGCGCGGGCGTCGTCGCACTGATGACGCGCGACCTCCGTTCGGAGGCATGAACGCCCCGGACGTCGAGTCACGCACGTCCCCCATCGCCGGCCTCGGACTCTTTGCCAAGCGGGAGTTCGCACCGGGCGAACGGATCGCACCCTACTCCGGCGCGACGACCGATCAGCCACCCTCGGCCGCCTCTTCCGACGGCAAAGTCTACGCCTTGGAAATCACCCCTGGTCGTTGGCTGGACGGCGCTGCGGCGGACAACCCCGCTCGGCACGCCAACCACGCCTGCCACCCCAATGCCGAACTCATCTGGCACGACCAAGAATCGACAGCTTGGCTGACCGCCCTAGGACCCATCGCCGCCGGCGAGGAAATTACCTTCGACTATGGCTTTTCATTGGCCGAAAGCCTCTTTCACCCCTGTGCATGCAGGGCCGCTGACTGCGTCGGTAGGATTATCGCCGCCCCCCAACGTCCAGCCCTTCGCCGACACCTGCGTTTTTCACGTCCAAGGGATTGACCACCCGCATCAGGAAGGTCAGTTTTCGCAGGTCAAACAGTCCATTTCCCCATGAAAAAAGTCTCCCTTACCGAGCTCGATCCCCGGCTCCAGAAACAGATCACCGCCGCGGACCAGCAGCTGAAGACAAACCCCCAGTACGCCATCGAGGTCCTCACGGGTATCCTCGTCCGCAATCCGGGCTGCATCGAAGTGCGTCGCACCCTCCGCAAGGCTCAGAAAGGCCTCCATGGAACGAAGAAAGGTCTTTTTGACGGCATCACTGGCGCCCTCACCTCCGGCAAAATCGCCAAGGCCGTGGAAGCCGACCCTGTCGCCGCCATCGCCGCCGCCGAGGAAGTCCTCGCCAAGAAGCCCATCGACTCCAACGCGAACAAGACCATCGCCCTCGCCGCCATCAAACTGGAATTCCATGAGCTGGCCGCCTTCGCCTACGAAGAACTCTGCACCAACGAGCCCACCCAGATTCAGCACTTCGTCGACCTCGCGAACGTCTGGATAGCCGGCGGTGAAAACGACAACGCTCTCAACGCCGCCGACAAGGGCCTCAAGCTCTTCCCGGGCAACGGCGACCTCCAGGAAGCCGTCCGCAAGGCCTCGGTCAATAAGACGATGAAGAAGGGCAACTGGGAGGACAAAGGAGACTTCCAATCCAAGCTCAAGGACAAGGACGAAGCCCTCCGCCTCGACCAGTCCGCCCGCACCGTCACCGACACGGCCACCGCCCTCACCCAGGCCACCGAACTCGCCCAGAAGATTCAGGACTCCCCGGACAGCCTCGACCTCTACCGCGAGATTGTCCGCATGTTCCTCATCGCCGAAGACCTCGACAGCTCGATCGCCTGGCTGCAGCGCGGCCGTATGACGACCCTCGGCAAGGCTGATACCTCGCTTGAGCGACAGGAAAGCGACCTCATCATCCGTCGCTATGAGCGCAACTCCAAGCAGCTCCGCGAAGCCATCACCGCCAACCCGGCCGACGCCGCCAGCAAGGAAGCCCTCGCCAAGAACGAAACGGAGCTCAACGACTTCCGCCTCAAGACCTCCATCGCACTGGTCGAACGCTACCCGAACGACTTCGGTTATCGTTATGAGCTCGGCGCCCTCCTTCTCGCCGCCAATCGCCTCGAAGACGCCGTCCAGCAACTCCAGTACGCCCAGCGTAACCCGAAGTTCCGCCAGCCGGCTCTCCTCGCTATCGGCCGCGCCTTCTCGCAGGGTGGCAAGTACGACCTCGCCATCGAGCAGCTGACTGCCGCCAAGAGCGAGGTGCAGATGATGAACGACCTTAAAAAGGATATCATCTACTCCCTCGGCGACACCTTCGAGAAGATGGGCAAGGACAAGGAAGCCGTCGACGAATACAAGATCATCTACATGGCCGACTCGGGTTACCGCGACGTCGCCAAGAAGATCAACGACTTCTACGAACGCCAGAAGGGCGCCTCAGCCTAAGCCACACCTCCGTCTCCACCCTCTTGCGGACGGCTTCCCCCGCCCGCCTCCCTTTTCCTGCCCATGGCACTCACTCCCTTTAAGAGCAACCTCATCGCCGATGTCGGCATCAGCATGGGAGACGAAGGCAAGGGACGCCTCATCCCCGAGATCGTCCGCGAACTCCAAGCCCTCACCGGCCGACGCGACGTGGTCGGCACGGTGCTCAAGGTCAACGGCGGAGCCAACTCCGGCCACACAGTCGCCGGCCTGAAACTCAATCTGCTCCCGGGTGGCGTGGCCGAACATGACGTCGCTTGCCTCGCGCTCGGCTCCGGCGTCGTCGCCGACCCGCGCAAGGCCCTCTGGGAGGCTCTACCGCTCGAGAAGATTGGCATCCCGGTCCTTAACCGTCTGCTCATCGACGAGCGCTGCATGATCAGCGACGTCTCCCACCGCATCCTCGACCTAGCTTGGGAAGACTACCGCATCAACGTCCTCGGCCACGAAGCCCGTGGCTCCACCGGTCGCGGTATCACGCCGGCCTACGCGGACGAAGTCGGCCAGTTCCAGATTCATTACTCGGAATTCCTCGGCGCGAAGTCCGACTACTCCACGCGCCTCTCGGCCCGCCTGAACCGCGCCGCCTGCATCGTGCGCGATGTCTGCAAGCTTTCGCCGGAGAAATGGGCCGGCCTCTTCGCCAAACTCACCGAAGCCGAACTGCGTGCCAACAAAGGCGCCATCGATTCTGGCGTCTTCACGGCGGCGGAATTCGACTTCACCCGCTTCGCCGGCAAGGAACCGTTCACGTTCGACCACGCCGCCGTGCTCGACTGCTACTGGCAGGCCGGTGCCTCCCTCGCCCATACGATCGGCGATGTCCGCGAACGCATCCTCGGCGACCTCGCCGCCGACCGCCGCATCATCGGCGAATTCGGCCAGGCCTACTGGCTCGATAAGCGCGCGGGCTTCGCCCCGAACGTCACGGCCTCCCACACCTACACGCCGGAATTCTTCCAGTCCGCCGGCATCCCCGTGCAAGCGATCCACACGGTCGGCTGCTGCAAGGCCTACGACACGAAGGTCGGCACCCACGTCTTCCTGACGAAGATGCCGGAAGAACACCCGCTTCAGCGCGCGCTCGCCAAACTCGAGTTCGGTACGAGCACCGGCCGCCAGCGCATGGTGGGCTGGTCCGACCTGGTCGAAAAGGCCGACGCCCTTCGTTACGGCGGCTACGACGATATCGTCCTCAACAAGCTCGACGCCCTCTCGCCCCACGGCGAATGGAAGGGCGGCGACCTGCTCGTCTGCACGGGCTACCGTGACGCCGCCGGCAAGGTCGTCTCAGGCGTGCCCCGCAACGACGCTGTCCGCCGCACGCTACAGCCCATCTACGCCACCCTGCCCGGCTGGACGGCCGATATCACGAAAGTACGCTCCTACGCACAGCTACCCGCCGAAGCGCGCCGCTACGTCGCCTTCACGATGGCCGAGATTGTCCGCCTCGCTTCGCGCGGCGGTTCGCTCCCCTATCTCCCGAACCTTCGCTACATCGGCGTCGGCCCGGATCCTGACCAGATCATCTCCGACGTCCCCGCGACCGCCGAGCTGATCAAGCTGGCCTGACGCTCAAAGCAACGTCCCGCGCAACACCAAGGCGGCGACGACGAAGTAGATGACCAGCCCGGTGACGTCCACGATGGTCGCCACGAAGGGAGCGGCCGCCTTGGCCGGATCGAACCCGAGCCGTCGCAGGATGAATGGCAGCATCGCCCCCGACAGGCTACCCCAGAGCACGACCCCAACCAAGGAGAGGAAGATGACGAAGCCGATGAGCATCCAGTGCGGGCCGTAACCATACTCCTGCCCGCAAAGCGTCGGGAAGAATTCATGCCATACGGCGATGCGCGCGAACCCGATAACGCCCAGGATAACGCCCAGCGTCAGGCCACTCATGACCTCCCGGCGGAAAACGCGAAACCAGTCGCGCAAGGTCACTTCCGACAAAGCCATCGCGCGGATGACCAAGGCCGAGGATTGCGAGCCGGAATTACCACCGGATGAGATGATCAAAGGTAGAAAAAGGGATAGTACCACTGCCTTCTGGATCTCGCCTTCGAAGTAGCCCATCGCAGTGGCGGTAAACATCTCCCCGACAAAGAGAATGACGAGCCAGCCAGCACGCTGACGGACCAGCTGCATGAGCGGGGTCTCCAGCAAGGGCTCATCCGGCACTTCCGCGCCGCCGAGCAAGGCGATATCACGGGTAGCCTCTTCGGTCGCGGCTTCCAAGACGTCGTCCACCGTGACAATCCCGACGACTTTCTGGTCAGCGTTGACGACGGGGATGATGGTGCGGGCGTGGCGCCGAAACATGGCTAAAGCCTCAGCTCGGGTAGAGCCGACCTTGAGGCAGAGCGGCGGCGACGCCGGTAGGTCGGCAATCTTGATGGAGGGGTCGGCCCGGAAGATATCGCGAATCCGATGCACGCCCACCAATCGACCGTCAGCATCCACCGCGCAGACGACGTGAACATAGTAGACCTCCTTGGCGCGATCTCGCACGTGATCCAAGGCCTGCTGGACGGTCCAATCAAGACTCAGAGTGACGAAGCTCGTGGTCATCATGCGCCCGACGCTCTCCTTCGGATAACCTAGCAACTGGACAGCGATACGCTGCTGCGCAGGGTCGAGTAGTCCGAGCAGGCGAACGGCATCCTCGGGACATTCCTCCAGAAAGGCGGTTCGATCATCGTCAGAAAGCGCGTTAAGGATATCGGCGGCCTCATTGACGCCCAACGAGCGGATCAACCCCTCCTGAGCGTCGGAATCCATGTAGCCAAAGATTTCGGAGGCGACCGACTTGGGTAGGAGCCGGAAACTGACGGCCATCTGGACGGGGTCGAGGACCTTGAAAAGGTCAGCAGCGTCGGCAGGTGGCAACTCGAGCACCAGCTTACGTAAGGCCGCGAAATCACGTCTTTCGATAAGGACGCTAATGTCCTCGATGTGCTTTGGATTTGCAGACATCGCCCACCATCCTCATCCCTTGGGTCGCTTTCGGCAAACCTTATCCCCCGATGTCCTCTCTGGCACACAGTTTCGCGATTCCTCTCTGGGCGCTCGTCGATCAGACTAAGGTGGAGGCTGGTACGTCCGATATGCGCGGTCTGGCCAAGGAACTCGGCAAATGGCTGGCCCATAATTTCGACGTCGACCACAAGGGCGTGGCGATTGAAGAGCCCTCCGGCACCGAACCCGGCGCCATGCCGATGTTCGTCGTGGCCAGCGTCCCGCAGGAACAGTGGCATGTGATGGTCGCGCTGGCCCAGAGCCGCGCCTGTAAGCTGTTCGTGGTGCTGCCGACCGAGAGCGGGGCCTTCCGCCTTCAGGAACTGAACATCCCAAAGCCGGAGTGATTAGGCGGCGAAGGCCTTGACGGTCTCGAGATGCAGCTCGGCCACCTGCTCAAGGGTCAGGCCTCCCCACTTATAGCCACCAGCCAAGGCGAAGATATGCGGGATCTTCCTAGCCCGCGCCCAGTGGACGACGAGCTTCTCGCGCTTACGGATGATGTCCTTGGTGATGCCCTTCATGCCGCCAGCCTTCTCATAAGTATCCATGCCGGCGTTGTAGATGAGGAAGTCCACCCGTTCCAAGGAATGCAGCGCATCCTCCACGTGCCCGAGGTAGCCCTTGGGATTGTCGACCTCGACATAGAAGTGCCGGGATGGATTAGAAGGCTCCCAGGAGTCGAACGAGTTCACGGTGACATCGGCGAGATAGACCTGCTGATGATCGCCGAGGATATCGAAGGTGCCGCCCCCGGCATGCGCATCAAGATCGAGGATGCCGACGGTCTTGACCTTCTTGAGAGCCTCAAGTGCGGCGAGGGCCAGTCCGTTAAACTGACAGAAACCGTTACCGGAATTCTTGCGCGCATGATGTAGGCCACTGGAGAGGCTACCAGAACGACCGTTCTTCAACGCCTCTTTGACCGCATCGCGCATGCCGCCAGTCGAGGCGAGGATGCTGTCCAATAGAGGCTGCGACCAAGGGCCGACCTCAAGGAACGCGCCCTTGTCCTCGAAGGTGCTACGCACGTGCTCCGGCGTGTGAATCAGCTCGAGCTCCTTCCGTGTCGCGAGCTTGGGCGCCTCCAGCCAGACCTCCCCCGCCTTACCCGCTTCGATCATCTCGGCGACAAGCTTGGATTTCGTGACGGTCTCGGTCTTCCCTTCGACGACATAGGTTGGACTATAATAGACAGTCAGTGGCGGTTGCGGCATGAGGATGTTATGCCCGTGTGTGGCCGCCCCGTCAAATCCGCCCCCTGTCATAGGTTGCGGTTGGCTTCGGTCGCGCTCCGCCCCATCCTCCGGATGTCCTCGCCCCATGCCCTTCGATCCAAAGATTCCACGAGAACTCGCTAATAAACTGGGGCGCGAGGCGATGATGATTATCGAGCTCGGCCTCTACGCCTCGCCGGCGGGTCGCCAAGTCGACATCGCTGCCGATATCGCCTCGGCGGTCGCGCGGACCAACCACCTGCCGCCCGACCATCGACATACCTCCCCCCGGACGGGAACGCACGCCACGACCATCGAAGTCACCGAGGAGACCTCCCTGTCCGCCGCCGCCCGCCATGATGCTTCCGGACTGCGCTCACTGGTGCTCAACTTCGCCTCCCCAACCGTCGCCGGCGGAGGGTTCCTGGCCGGCGAACGCGCTCAGGAAGAATACCATTGCCGCTCTTCCGCGCTGTTCGCCTGCCAGCTCAACGGACCGATGTATGCCTTCCATCTGCAGCAAGGTAACGCGCTGCGCTCCGATGCGATGATTTATTCCCCGGACGTGCCTGTCTTCCGGGACGATGATCATCGGATGCTCGAGACGCCCTTCAAGGTCGCCTTCGTTTCAGCCGCCGCCTGCGATGCCCGTGACGTCGCCCCACTCGATCAGGCCAAGATTCCCGGCGCCATGGGCGCACGCATCGTGAAGGTGCTCGCGATCGCCCAAGCCAACGGCCATGACGCGCTGGTGCTCGGCGCCTGGGGCTGCGGCAACTTCGCCAATGACCCCGCGCTCATCGCCGACCTTTTCCGACAGGCCCTCGACGGCCCCTTCAAGGGCGCCTTCCGCCGCGTGACCTTCGCCATCGTGGACACCACGACTGACGAACGCTGCCTGAACCAATTCCGCTTAGCGCTCTCACCTAAAGCCCCTCCTGGGCATAACTGAGCAGAGTCTTACTTCAGGCGTCTGAGGATGGCTTCGCCAACCGTCGCGCCAAGGAAGTCATAACCGGGTCCGGTGAAATGCACGTCGAGGGGCGGCTGGAATTCGGCCAGACGTGGAGTCATCGCCGCAAAGAGGTCGTCCGTCGGGATGCCGTGCTTCTTCATGACTTCGGCCGCGAGGGCGTTCTTCTCGACAATCGATACGGCGGTCTGCTTCTGAGCCGGATTATCCGGGATCGGCGTGGTACTCGCCCAGATGAGCTTGGCGCCAGTCTTCTCGAGTCGCACTACAATCTCTTCGAGGCGCTTCACGTAATCGGCCGCCGGCGTAGCCCGGTCATGGATACCGAAATTGAAATGGATGACGTCCCATTTTCCTTCGCCCAGCCAGACGTCGAGGTTCTTGAGTCCTGAAGCCGTGGGGCCGCAATTGGCGGGGGCGCGATGGACATTCGCCTTACCCGTAAGGGCCTTGCGCGTCGGCTGAGTGTAGCCACGCGAAACGGAATCGCCGATGAGCAGCACGCGCGGCAGCTTCGGGTCGTCCTTCACGAAATCCCAAGCGTTCGACTTGCCCGCGATCTTATCGCGCTTATGGAGAGGAAGATAAAAACCGCCCAGCTGCTGCTGAAGCACCGCCTCCCAGGCCTGCTCAGCCGGGCTGAGCTTGGCCACCCAGGCCTGATAACGTTCGTCGACGACCTTGTCCTGCGCGGCCTTCTTCGCGGCCGCTTCCTTGGCGTTCGTCGGCTCGCCCTTCGGAGGCTCGGCGGCGACCAAGACAAGGGCGAGACTGAGCAAAGCGAGCAGGTGCTTCATGGCGGGGTAAACCGATACAAACAGCCCACTCTGAACCTTCAAGCCGTCACTGCCAGCCTCTTGGCAGGATTCCTTACTGGGCGACTCCGCTCATCGGATATCCGGCGACGGTCTTCCAAGCGATTTCCTGAAGCAGACGATTGAGCTTCTCGGCTTCCGGCAACTTGGTGAGCTGGCTGACCACAGGGAGCCCGACCGGGCTACGTCGATAGATGACCGCGAAATGGCAGTAAGCCGAGAGGACGCGAATCTGCGGGCCGGGATGCCCGAGGGCATCGGTAAAGAGCTCGTTCTGCGTCTTGATACCAGGCGCCTCGCCCTTAATGACCTTCTCGCGGAGAGCCAACACGGCCTCGCCGCTCGGCACGATGGCGATCTTGGCTGCGGGGATTCGCTGATTCAGTTCCTTTACATGGTCTTCGATCATTTTGAAGTAGGGTTCGTTCTTCGAACGCAGCTGGGAGATGGTCAGGACGTCACGGTCAATGGACTTCGGCTTGCTCTTGGAGACCCAGATTTCCGGATCCTCGAACGGCACCCAGTTCTGCTGAAGCGTAAGACGAAGCTTGGGATTATGTTCAAGGCCGAGCTTGGTGAAGTTCTCGATACCCGGATCCGGCAGGAACGTCGGCGCCATGGTAAACAGGTCGGCCTTACCGGCTTCGAGAAGCGGCTTCGCCTTATTCTTTTCCGGAGGGAGGTCCCAGTGCTGGATGACCTTGGAACCGCCGATGGAAGAAATCGCCAGCTGCTCATGTCCCTGGATACCGGCGGACTTGGCCATCTCAGCGACGAGCGGCGGCATCCAGACGTGGAAGCTATGGCCCGCGGTCAGCACTTTGAGGCCAGCCGGCGAGGCCGTCTGCTCCGCGGCGTGGCCAGAGGCGACAAACGAGCAGAAGGCGAGCAGGAGCGAGAGGTAGCGCATGGCCCCATCCTTTCGCCACCGCCATAAGCGTCAATCCCGACCCACCGAAATGAACGGCGGTGTCGGGATTGCGTCAGGTCTTATATCAGAAATACAGGCCTACTTGCTCGAGCGATAAGGTCCGGCCGGGAGGCCGTCCTTGCCCGCAGAGAAGACGCTGACTTCAGGGAAGTTGGCCCAGGCGTAGCGGACTTCCTTGGGTTCCTTGACGCCGGAGGCAGAGACGGTGACTAGAGCTCCGTCAGCCTTGGCCTGACCGAAGACCCACTTACCATCGGCCCCCAGGAGACCGAAGCCCTTACCGTCGTTGTTCAGGGTCACGGCACGATCGTAAGTGAGCACCCAAGCGTCGCCCTTGCGTTCGGACTTCACGACGCGCGGCGCTTCGCCATCGGTACGGGTCTTGTAAACGCGCTGCAGCGCGACGGCGGCGAGGCGCTCGCCAATGGGCAGCTTGTCCTTGGGGTGGATATTCTTCTCTTCACCCAGGTCGATATTCACGGTCTGCATCGCACCTGGGACGTTGTCAGCAATCCACTCCATGGACTCGCGAATCTTCGGCCAGCCGGAATCTTCAACGGCGAGTTCAGGGTGACGGGCGAGGAAACGCGGCAGCTGGACGATGATGAACGGAAATTCCTTACCCCAAGCCTTCTGCCACGACTTGATCATCGAACCGAGGACCCACTTATAGGCCTCGGGCTGACCAGCGTTCGATTCGCCCTGATACCAGAGGGCGCCGCGGAAGGAGTAGCCGACGAGCGGAGCGACCATGCCGTTCCAGTTCATATGAGGTCCGTTGGACCAGACGGGGGCGAGCCTGCCCGCATCCTGACGCAGTTTGGCCAACGCAGCCTTGTCCTTCTCGACGGCGATCTTGGCGTTGAGCTTCTCGAGGGCGACGGCGCGGGCCTTGATGGCCGCCGTTTCCTTGGCGTCGAAATCCTTGGCGTCAGCGACGTCAGCATACATGCCCTTCGGGCCCCACGCTTCGGCACGCGTGCCACCGATCGACGTATGGATGATGCCGACGGGCTGCTTGATGTTAGCGCGAAGTTCGCGAGCAAAATAGAAACCGGCGGCGGTAAAGGACTCGACGGTGTCGGGCGAAGAGAGCTTCCATGAACCGACGACATCGTCGACCGGCTCGGCCTTGGGCGTATGCGCGACAGTGAAGACGCGCAGGCCGGCGTCGGCCGGACGGGACTTGGCCTCGGCGGAGGTGGTCGTGTTCTTGACGACCCACTCCATGTTCGACTGGCCTGAACCGATCCAGACCTCACCGACGATCACATCGTGCGCGGTGAAGACTTCCTCGCCCGAGCTGACGACCAGATCCTTGCCCTGCTCGGTGGCCTTGAGGCCGGCGAGTGTGGCGCTCCACTTACCGTCATTGCCGACGGTGGCCGAGGCTTCGGCAGAGCCGAGCTTGACGCTAACCTTCGAGCCGGGGTGAGCTTTGCCGAAGACGGAGGCATCACCGGCCTGCAGGACGGCATGATCGGAGAAAAGGGTGATCAGCTTCAGTTCTCCGGCGGAAACGAGCGCGGAGCAGCAAAGCACGAGGGCAGCGAGGCGGGGTAGCATAGGGCCAGCAGACCTCGTCGGCGGAAGATGGCAAGCCTGTCCCCGAAAGACGGTTGAAACTCTCCGGGCGGGGCGTTGTTGTATGAATACTATGAAGCACCTACCCCTGCTCCTCCTCGCCGCCCTCGGCTTTGCGGCCGAAGAAGCCCCGCGCCCGAACGTCCGTAACGACGGACCGACCCCCGAAGGCCGCGGAGCCCCGCGTCTTCCGGTCCCGCTCTCCCCCGACGAACAAAAGCGCCTCCGCGAGGCCATGGAGAAAGCCAATCAAGATCCGGCGGTGAAGGAAGCCCACGAGCAGGCCGCCAAAGCCCAGCAGGCCGCCGCCGAGGCCCAGAAGAAGGCCCGCGACATCACCGATGAAGCCGCCCGCAAAGCCGACCCCTCCGTCGCCCCGATTCTGGACAAGGTCCGTAAGGCCATGGAACAACGTCAGCCCGGCCGCCAACCCGAAGCCCAGCCCGCCGGCGAGACGCCTCGTCAACGCGAAGGCGGCAACCGCCAGCCCAACGCCGAGCCGGGACGTACTCGCGAAGGTAACCGTCAACCCGAAGCCCAGCCCCGCGGCGAAGCCACCCGCCAGCGCGAAGGCAATCGCGAGCAGCCCGCCAATCGCGGCGCCCAGTTTCCCGGCCTGACCCCGGACGAGCAGCAGAAAGTCCGTGAAGCGATGGCGAAGGCCAACGCTGAGCCCGCCGTTCGCGAAGCCCGCGAGGCCGCGGCCGCCGCCCAGCGCAAGGCGATGGAGATCGCCGAAGACGCCGCCCGCAAAGCGGACCCCTCCGTCGCCCCGCTCTTAGAAAAAATGCACAAGGCCTTCGAAGCCCGTCGCCCCGAAGGCGAGGCCCAGGGCGGACGCAAGCCAGCCCAATAAGCACGGGTTGGTCCGTATCGACGGCCGGCCGATTGGCCGGCCTTTTTATTTCCCATTCCGCAGGGTGGGTTCATATTGCAGCCAACCCCATGCGCCTCCCCACGCTCGCCCTAACGGCCTTCAGCCTGCTGAACCTCGCCCACGCCGAAGACGCACGCCTCGGTCCGCTCAAGGACCTCAACGGTTACTTCCCCTTCCCTGCCCCGAAGTCCGTTCAGGAATGGGAGCCTCGCCGTGACTTTGTCCAACGCCAGCTAGTCATCTCCCAAGGCCTCTGGCCGATGCCGACGAAGACGCCGCTCAATGCGGTGATCCACGGCAAGATCGACCAAGGAGACTACACGGTCGAGAAGGTCTACTTCGAAAGCGCTCCGGGCTTCTTCGTGACGGGTAATCTCTATCGACCCAAGCAAATCAACGGTAAGGTGCCCGCGGTCGTCTTCCCGCACGGACACTGGACCGACGCGCGCTTCCTCAACCAGCCAGATAAGTTCGTACGCGAAGAGATCGCGACCGGACAGGAACGCTTCGAACAAGGCGGCCACTCGCGCTTTCAGTCCATGTGCGTCCAACTGGCGCGCATGGGCTGTATCGCCTGGCAGATCGATGCCCTGAGCGATTCCGACTCGAAGCAGTTTACGCCGGATATCATCCACAAGTTCGCAAAGCAGCGTCCCGAGATGAACCGCACCGAAGGCTGGGGACTCTACAGCCCCCAGGCCGAAGCCAACCTGCAGAGCGTGATGGGGCTGCAGACCCTGAACTCGATTCGCAGCATCGACTTTCTCCTCACCCTGCCCGAAGTCGATCCCACCCGCCTCGCGGTCACGGGCTCCAGCGGCGGCGGCACGCAGACGATGCTCCTAGCGGCCACCGACCCGCGCCTCGCGCTTTCCTACCCGGTGGTGATGGTCAGCACCGCCATGCAGGGCGGCTGTTCCTGCGAGAACGCCACGCTCCTGCGCGTGAACTCCGGCAACGTCGAGATTGCCGCCCTCTTCGCCCCGAAACCTCAAGGCATGAACACCGCCAACGACTGGACGAAAGAAATGGCGACCAAGGGTTTCCCTGACCTACAGAAACTCTACGTCCTCTACGGCAAGAAGGATTTCGTGACGCTGCAACGCGGCGAGCACTTCCCCCACAACTATAATGCGGTCACGCGCATGGGTTTCTACGAGGTGCTGAACCGTCACTTCAAACTAGGCCAGCAGTCGCCCATCGTCGAAAAGGATTACACGCCCCTGCCCAAGGAGAAACTCACGGTCTGGGACGACGCCCATCCGGCTCCTAAATCTGGCGACCCGGAATTCGAACGTGGCCTCCTCAAGTGGCTGAAGTCCGACGCAGAACAGCAGCTCCTCGCCGCCGCCAAGACCGTTGAAGGACGCGAACACGTCCTCCGCCCGGCGATCGAGGCCATCATCGGCCGCCCCTACGCCCACGCCGGCATGATCAGTTTCCCTGACGCCAGCACGCAGTGGCGCGACTCCCACTTCCGCACCCAAGGCAAGCTGCTCAACGCGACGTACGGCGAGGAAGTCACGATCGATTGGCTGCAACCCATCAACCCCACAGGTGAAGTCGTGATCTGGCTCGATGATGCCGGCAAAGGCGCTGCGCGCCTCGCCGACGGAAGCATCCGCCCAGAACTACAGGAACTCATCGACCGCGGCGTCGGCGTGCTCACGGCCGACCTCTTCCTCCAAGACGACAAGAAGCTGAAACAGACCCGCGTCGTGGCCGGCCCCCGTGAAGTCCCGGCTTACACCTTCGGTTACAACCACGCGGTCTTCGCCCAACGCGTGCATGACGTGATGACCATCACGCACTATCTACTCTCGAAACGCGACGCCTCCCAGCCAGCGGTCAAGAAGGTCTCCCTCGCCGGCTTCGGCAAGATGGGGGCGGTCGCCGCCGCCGCCCGCGCCACGACCCGCGACGCCATCGCCAAGGCCGCCGTCGATACGGCAGGCTTCCGCTTTGGCCAGCTGCTCGATTACCGCGACCCGATGTTCCTGCCTGGCGGCTCCAAGTATCTCGACGTCCCTGGCCTACTGTGCGTCGCCTCAGTCCAACCCCTTTGGGTAGCTGGCGAGAAAGATCGCACGCTCTTCCCTACCGCGGCAGCCCATACTGAAGGCACCGACGCCAAGACCGACGCCACCGCTTGGTTACTCAAATGATGCACCGTCGCACCCTACTTACCAGCCTCGCGTTGGCTCCGCTCGCCGGACTCCTAGCGGCCGACGCAGTCGCCCGGATTCGCATCGCCCAGATCGGCACGTCTCACGCCCATGCCTCGGGTAAGATGGATGCACTCCGCTCCCTCACCGACCTCTATGACGTCGTGGGCTTCGCCGAACCGATTGCCACTCGCCAAGCCGCCGCGCAGAAAGCCAAGTCCTTCGCCGGCCTTAAGTATCTCACCGAGGAAGAGATTCTTACGGACCGATCTATCCAAGCAGTCGTCATCGAGACCACCCTCGAAGATTCCGCCCGAGCCGCCCTCGCCGCGCTCAAGGCCGGCAAGCACATCCACCTCGATAAGCCGGGGGCGGAGAAACACGCCGACTTCGTCGCGCTCCGTCGCTACGCAGCCGAACAGAATCTCACTGTCCAGATGGGCTATATGCTGCGCTATAATCCGGGCATCCAACTCCTCGTCCAAGCCGTCAAGGAAGGCTGGCTCGGTGAAGTCATGGAGATCGACGCCTCGATGGGCAAACTGCTCGACGAAGGCACGCGCCAGCGCTTCGCCCAGCTGCCCGGGGGCGGGATGTATGAGCTCGCCTGCCACCTCGTGGATACGGTGGTGACGCTCATGGGCCTGCCGCTCACGGTCCAAGCCTTCGGCAACGCGACCCGCGCGCCAAACGATACGCTCGTCGACAACCAGCTGGCGGTGCTCACCTACCCCAAGGCCACCGTGACAATCCGCTGCAACCATGCCGACCCGTTCGGCGGACCGAACCGTTACATCACCGTCCGTGGCACCCGCGGCGACATGGAAATCCGTCCTCTCGAATCCGGCAAAGGCATCCTGCGTCTAGATCAAACGCGTGGCACCCAGAAGGAATGCCGCCCGTCCGACGACGGGAAGAGCTTGGTGATGATGGCCGTGCCTCGTTTCAAGAAAGGCGAGAACACCTTCGAATTGCAGGTACCCAAGGGTCGCTATGACGAAGAGTTCCGCGACCTGGCTCGCGTCCTGCGCGGACAGGCTTTCGGCTGGTCGGCCGAACACGACATCGCCGTCCACGCGACCGCGCTGCGCACCGCCGGCCTGAGGCCCTGAGCCTTACTTCAGGACCTGGGCGGCGTAGCCCTGCATGAGCTTGGCCTGGGATTCATCCAGCTTGCCCATCCACTTCGGGGCCGGCGCTTTCACGTCGTAAATCTTGCCGAAAAAGATGAGCGCGTTGAGATAGGTTCCCACGAACTCTGGATGGGAATGATCCTTGGTGTGCAGGCGCACCGACTCCGCGGAAGCATAGTTCAATTCCCAGGCGTCACCACATGGGACCAGCGTGGCCAGATTCTCCCTGGCCACGAAAGCATACCACTTGCGCAGGCGGGCCTGCATTTCCTTGGGATTGGCACCCACATCCGGCCCCTTCTTGCCGGCCGCTCCCCAATAGTCGGCGTGGCGTGCCCACGTCGCATAGAAATAGATTTTTGCCTTCGGACTCTTCGCGCGGACGCGCTTGCAGAGCTCAGCCGCGTTCTCGACGAACTCCTTACGAACAGTCTCGTCGACCTCAGCAATGGCCGGCTCCTGGCTCTGCCCTTGCAGCACGACCACGTCCCAGCCGCCTTCGTCGATAAGCTTCATGCTTCCCGCGATACCGAGCTGCTGCTTGAGCGTGCGGCCGCCGGGCGTCGAAGACTTCACCACCGGAGCGGACCGGCCGGAGCTCTTCACGACCTCCAGAAAGACATCAGGGAGCTTATTGACCCCGGTATAGCTGTTACCGATGAACAGGATGCGCTGCGGGTCCTCGGCGAAGGCGGCCGTAGCAAGCAACAGGAAGGCGGCGAGCCATGACATCGGGGTGAATCTCATGGCAGCCAGCATTCCAGTGAATCGAAGGATGACAACCCCGTCTTACCAGAGGACCGGCTGGGTGACGCCGATATTACGCTGCACTTCCGGGTCGGTCGGGTCTGACGGCAGCCTCTTCCACAGATCGAGATAGGCCGTCTCACCAAACTGACGACCGGCGAAAAGAAGGCTTGGCTGACGGGCCGGCCAACCCTCCCAGGCCTGCACATCGGGCTTGAGCGTCCACTTGGATTTGTCGGCGAGGAACGGATAGAGGAAGGCCACGGCCTGGCGGATACCGCGCCCGTCGGGCAGCGTGAACTCCCAGAGATTGTCTTCCTTCGTCGAGAGCACCTGGCAAAGGAGCACCATGTTATCCAACTGGAAGATCGAGTAGCCGTACGGCTTCGTACGACCCAACTCCAACGGGAAGCCACCATCGACAGCCATCTGCTTGCCGACGAACACTTCCTTATACTGCTTACGGCAGGCGGCGAGTTTCTGCTGGTCGCCGATGAAATCGGCGTAGACCGAAAGCTGCAGATAAAAAGCGACGGCGTGGTTATTCTTCGCCGCGGCCTCTTCCTTGCCGTTCTTGCTGGTGACCATCCACTCAGCGAGTTCGCGGAACCAACTACGGAGGTCCTTCGCCATGCCGGCCGGGAAAGACGGCGAACGCTCGAGCGCCTTCACGGCGGCGGGTACTTCGATCAGGTGCAAAGCGTCGATGACGCCGATGCCACGACCAGGCGAGACGCCCGGGACGGCCTGCGCGAAGTTGAGGTTCGGATTCATGCGCAGCTTGGCATCCAGGAAGAATACGCGGAGTAGTTCGGCAGCCTTGACGGCATATTTATCGTCACCGGTGATCTTATAGGCGGCGGCCAGCGCTGATACGGAATCGCGGAGGGTCTTCACGACCAGCCGATGTTGGCTGAAATTCTCGGGATTGGTCTGACCGTCGCGTCGAATGTACGGGAGGCCGTTCGGTTTCGTGGAATCCGGCCACCAGTAGTCGCCATTCGAGTAGAAATCGTTAGCCCCACCCTCGCTGAGCTTGGCCGGGAACGCAGTGAGGCTGACCGGCGCCTGCGTCAGGGCCTTCTCGGCAGCCTTCAGGATGCGCTCACGATCAATCGAAGCGATATCCACGAAAACCTTGGGCGAGACAGCGGTGGCCGATATGGCTGGTCCGGCCGATGCGAGCAGAACCAGGAGCAGAAGGGCAAACGCTTTCATGGGGATACCGCCATTAGCCAGCATCCCCCTCCGTCTTTCAATGCCAGACCCCTTAATTTTGGCTTAAGAATCGGCTAAGACACCTCACTTTTCGGCAATCCCCCAGACTTTCTCGACCACCATGAGCATACCAGGGTCTTTGGCCCGGAGTTCGGCGCGATCAAACGGCTCCATGTCATTGCGATCGAAATACGATTCGGTGCTCTCCGCGAAATACTCCATCTGATTATTCATCGCGTACGCCTTGGTCGGCTTATCGACGAACTTCTCACCAGTCCACCGCTTCACGGCATCGTAAGTTCCAGAAGCCTTGGCTTTCTGGTAGGCGCCAAGGATGTCGGGGTTCTGATATCCACCCGTGACGATCTTGTCGTGATACGCGTGTGCGAGTTCATGCAGGACGAAGACCGGCATGCGCTTGGTCTCGGCTTCGAACCGCTGCACGTTCGTGAACTCGACGGCCTTCGCCAAGGCGATCTCGCGACCGGACTGCTTGATCCATTCCAAGCCGCCATGGTACTCGGCAGTCGAACGGGTAGTAGAATAAGGTAGGGTGAAGTTGAGCGGGACTTTCTTCAGTTCAGCCACGGCCTTCGCTGGCACGAGGCGGATGATCGTCTCGAGATGCTTATCGAGCAGCCCGACGGCCTTCTCGACGGCCGCCGAGTCCTTGGCGATTAGGCGCTCATCGATGCGCAACGTCCAGCCGCGCACAGCGCGCACCTGACGGTCGCGACCAGCCATCTGCACGGCGGCCTTACCCAAGGCATCACCGACGAGGAAGTAAGTCTCGGCGTTCCCAAACTCATGATGGCCATGGCCAGGATTGGGAGAGTCTTCCGCTTTGCGGACGAAATCACGGGTCGGGACGAACACGACGTTATCCTTGAATTCAGGCCGTTTAGCGACGGCGGCCTGTGCGTTGCGTAAAGCCGTCCACTCCTTCGGCGCGTCGACCCAGGCACCGGTGAGTTCACCGACAATGACGGGCAGATTCGGCGCGCCGAACTCTTTGCGCACGTCATGGATGAGGTGCACGAGGTTCTGCTCGTACTCCGGCACCGCGGTCTTGGGATTCACGCCATCGTTCCAACCCTGATACCAGACGAATCCGGCCAGCTCGACCGGGGAACCATCGTAAGCCGGAAAGTCCTTCTTCAGATTCGCCAAGGCCTCACGGACCTCGGCCACCATCTTGAGATAATACGGACCGACCACGCCGCCGGCGCTCGGCGGGCGGAAATCGCGAAACAGGCTCTTGCCCCCCCAGGATGTCTTAATGAGCAACACCTGATCGCGATAGGCGTCGCCGACGACGTGCCCGAACTGGAACTCCGGCCCGAAGTGATGCTTGCCGCCGTAGACGGCATAGCCGACGGAAAGCCCGCCAGCGAGCAGTGGCTGCTTCTCGCGCTGGTAACGCACCCAGACGTCCTGACGCACGACCCACTTGCCATCCTTATCCTTCAGATGGGCGTAGCGCTCGGCGTTGCCCGGACGCGCCATCACTTCGACCAAGGTGCCCTTCCCTTCGTTATAATCGCGGCCGGTCAGATCGACGACCGCCTGGCCTTCCATATTGGACTGCCCGGCCAGAATGAAGACCTTCAGCTTGCGGGCCGGTTCAGCCGCAAAGCACAGGACGGACCAGCAGAGCAAGATTGGGGCGAATCTCATATGGATGTTATCCGCCCATTACTTAACTCCCGCAAGCCGAACTCCTGTCCCGTTTTAATTCAGACCTCGATTCAGCCCTCGATTGAGCCATCAATTCAGTCCTCCACTCTCCCATGTTCTCCGCCCCCTTCCCCCTCTCCGGCCTCGCCGACGAAGCCGCCGATGACATCGATGGCCAGATCGCCGCGCATAAGGCCCTCGGCTGGACCGCCCTCGAGCTCCGCCTGCTCAACGGCAAGCAGTTCTCCGGCCCGGCCGTGAGCGACGACGAGTTCAAGCAGGCCATCGAGAAGATCGAAGCCGCCGGTATGCGCGTCAGCAGCTACGCCTCCGCCATTGGCAACTGGAGCCGCCCCATCACGGGCGATTTCATGACCGATCTCGCCGACCTCAAGGTACTCATCCCGCGCATGCAGCGCACCCGCACGAAGTTCGTCCGCACGATGAGCTGGGTCCGCGGCGACGTCTCGGAGGATGCTTGGCGCGACGAAGGTGTCCGTCGTTATAAGGAGATGGCGAAACTCGCCGCCGACGGCGGCATCATGCTGCTCCACGAGAACTGCGAAGGCTGGGGCGGCCTCTCTGGCACGCACGCCCGCCGCTTCATCGAAAGCGTCGACCATCCGAGCGTCCGCTACCTCTTCGACATCGGTAACACGGTGTCCTACGGCCAGGAGACGATGCCATTCTACCGCGAGATTCTACCCTATGTGGAATACGTCCATATCAAGGACTGCCGCCGTAACCCGGCCGGCGGCAAGAGCAGCTCGTTCACCTATGCCGGCGAAGGCGATGCGCTTGTCCGCGAAATCCTCACCGACCTGATTCACAACGGCTACAAAGCAGGCGTGTCCATCGAGCCGCACGTCGCCAGCATCGTCCACCTCGGCGAAGGCACCAAGGCCTCGCCCCAGGAACGCTTCGACTCCTACGTCCGCTACGGCAAGGGCCTCGAAAAATTACTCGCTGAGATCCAGGCCCGCTGATGCGCCTGCTCCTCCTGGCCCTGCTCTCGACGTGCGCCCTGCGCGCCGCCGAACCTATCGTCTCGTGCGATTACCCCGACGATGCCGCGGCCGCCAAGGCCTGGCGTGCCGTCGAAGGCTCGCCCGCGGCCCGCATCGGCCAGGACGACATCGCCCATGTCCTCCGGCTCGATTGCAACTTCGGCACGAACAAGCGACCCCGGACCTACTGGGATCACAAGGTCGAGCTAGACCTTTCCGACGCCGAAGGCATCCGCCTCGAGGTGCGCTGTCGCGACCGTTCGTCGATTGCGCAGTTCCACGTCTACTTCGAGGCCAAGGGCGGCTGGTATAACGCCAGTTTCACCCCGCAACGGACTTCCGAATGGACCACGATCGAGGTCCGCAAGGACTCGGTGAAGACCGAAGGTAATCCGAGCGGCTGGCAGCAGATCAAGACGCTCCGCATCGCGGCCTATCGGGCCGAGGATAAAGACACCTCGTTCGAGATCCGCAGCATCCGCAAGCTCGGCCAACTGGGAGACGACACCCACGTCCTCCTGGTCAAGACCCCTGACGCCAAGGAGCGCTTCGACCAACGATTGTCTCGCCAGCTCTCCGCTCGCGGCCTGCGCCATGCCACCGTGACAGAGTCCGAACTCACCCCTGAGACCCTAGCCAAGACCCAACTACTCATCCTGCCCAACAATACCCAACTCACCGACGAGGCCACGAGTGCGATCGAAAGCTACCTGAAGAATAACGGACGTCTCTTAGCCTTCTATTCGCTCCCGCCCCGCCTCCTCGCCGCCACCGGCATCGGCCCGGGCAAGCATCTCCTCGCCGACCCCAAGGGACGCTTCGCTTCGATCCGACCCGTCGGCGACGCGCTGATCGGCGGCCCTGCCATTACCGGCCAGGCATCCTGGAACATCATCTCCCACCAACCCGTCGCCGGACGAAGCCGCACCGTGGCCGAATGGTTTGACGCCACCGGCAAGCCCTCCGGCTTCCCGGCGGTCATCGCCTCCGACAACGCCGTGCTGATGACGCACGTGCTACTTGACGACGACAAGGACAACAAAGCCCAGCTCCTGCTCTCCATGGCTGGCTTACTCCGGCCCGCAATCTGGCACGACAGCATCGCCGCCAAACTGCGTCGGCTCGACGAACTCGGCGATTTCAAGGATTTCGCCGCTGCCTGCGCCTTCGTCCGTTCCCGCCCCGGAGCCAAGTCGATGGCACTCACCCGTCTCGATGCGTCGATCGCCGCCAAGGCGGATGCGCAGACCCACGAAAAGGCCGCACGCTTCACGCAGGCTCTCGCCAGTGCCGACCAAGCGATGACCCTCTTCCAGGAGGCCTACTGCCTCGCGCATCCGGCCAAGCCGGGTGAGTTCCGCGCCGTCTGGTGCCACAGCGCCTACGGCGTCAAGAACCGCACCTGGGACGACGCAATTCTTAACCTGAAGAACAACGGCTTCACCGCCGTCTTTCCCAATATGCTCTGGGGTGGCGTCGCCTATTACCCCAGCAAGGTGCTACCGGTCGCCACGGACATCGCGACCAAGGGCGACCAGATCGCCGAATGCCTCGCGGCCTGCCGCAAACACGGCCTACAGATCCACGTCTGGAAGGTCGACTGGAACCTCGGACGCGACGTGCCCAAGGAGTTCGTCGCCAAGCTCCGCGCTGAGCATCGCCTCCAGATGAGCGATACGGGCGAGGAAGAACCCTGGCTCTGTCCTTCCAACCCCCTCAACGCCGCGCTCGAACGCGATGCGCTGGTCGAAGTCGCCCGCAACTACGCCGTCGACGGCATCCACTTCGACTACATCCGCTATCCGGACGGTCGTCACTGCTTCTGCCCGCCCTGCCGCGAACGCTTCGAACATTCCACGGGAAGTCCTGTCGCCAAGTGGCCCGCCGATGTCCAGGTGAAGGGCATCCGTCGCGAAGCATGGATCAACTGGTGCCAGGAGAATATCAACACCGTCGTCCGCACGACCAGCGAAGAAGTCCGCAAGGTCCGGCCGGGCATCAAGGTCAGCGCCGCGGTCTTCCGCCAGTGGGATCAGGACAGCCGCACGGTCATGCAGGACTGGAAACTCTGGTGCGCCCGTGGCTGGGTCGATTTCGTCTGCCCGATGGATTACACCGAGAGCGAGACCGGCTATGACAGTTGGATCCGCCAGCAGAAGACCTGGGCCGGCCCCGCCGGACTGGTCCCCGGCATCGGCATCACCTCGTCGCACACCACCCTCGCTCCGGACGCCGCCGTGCGCCAGATCGAGATCACGCGCCGCTACGACACCCAGGGCTTCATCCTATTCAATTACGGCGAGCGGGAGGCCAAGGAGATGATTCCCGCACTCGGACTTGGCCCCACCAAGCGCTAAACGGTACTATTGGCTGGCTCTCCCGGCCACGCCCCTCATCCCTTTCTCGCATGTCCTCCGAACCGACTCCTCCTTTCGACGGCCCCCAGCTGGGCGATACCGTCGACGGCCTGACGCTCATCGCGGTCGGCATCCGTGAAACCTTCACCGAAGTGCTCCCCGCGCACCGCGAGGCCTTCACGCTCCTCAACGAGTGGATGAGCGGCATCCGTCTCTATGAACTGGAGGATGCCCTCGACCTCGACGCCAACTTCTGGGACGAGCTCCTCGACTGCGACTACGAGGTCGGCGAAGGCGAAATCGACGGCGACAAGCCGGGCGAGATGGTGACGATCTACGACGTCTGGGCTGATGAAAAGGAAGCCGACGCCTGCCTCGACAAGCTCTGCGCTCGCCTCGAAGAGCTTAAGGTCATGGCGATGGAGTTGCTGCCTCCGGGCCTGCACAACGCTGCGAAGGCGCATAAGGCGCCCCTCGAGACGCTCAAGCTGATCGCGCAGTTGGCCGACTGATCACTTCTTGACCGGCTTCATCGCCGCCAAGATGGATTCCTTGTTCTTCGGCCATTCGGGGTTGGGCTGACCTTCCCAGATCCGCAGGTTACGGAAACTCGCGTCGACGCCCACCCCGAGCATCACGCTCTGCTTGGGCTTGGCAAACAAGGGGTGCGAGGTCGTCGTGCTCTTGCCGGCAACGGTGGCCACGGCTTCCTGGCCACGGATTTCCAGCACGGCCACATACCATTCGCCCAGCTTAAGAGCCTGCGACACGCCCACCGGCGGCTCCTTGTCGCGTTGCTTATTCAAGGGACTGATACGCTCGGCCGAGTAAGCGGTGAGATTACTGCCGCCCTGACTGATGAAGAAGGCCGTGACGTAATCCTTTTCGTCCGTGGCCTTGACGAAGATCGAGCGATACTTGCGCCCCTCGAGCGGGACGTCGTTCAAACGGAACTCCACCTGGATGACCGCATCCTGATAAGGCAGGCCGAACGAGGCTGTCGCCGGGTGATTGGCCGCCGGGCCTTCCATGCCATGGAAAGCACCGTCGACGATATTCCAGCTACCCGAACGTCCGCTGTTCGCGACCGTACTAAAACGCCAGCCCGCGAAACCGCTCGCGAAACCCTTGGGCTTATCGGGGCTGACCGCCGGCAACGTCGTGAGGTCCTGCCGGGCCAGCTCCTTCCCGCGCAGGGTCAGGAACGTCGGCGGCAGTTCTTCCGCACGCAGAGCAGGCAGGACACTAAGCAGGAGGAGGAGAAAAGTCTTCATCGGGAAATCACTCGGCGCGCAACCAGGCTAAGGAAGTTTTCCGGATGCGCAGCACGTTGAGATAGGTCTTCTTCGCGCTGTCACCGGCGCAATAGGCCAACAAGACGTCGTCGCCCACGAAATGGATGGCCGTATAACAATACCAGCCGTCCGGATCGCCTTCTAGGACCTTGGGAGTCCCCCAGGTGGCACCGCCGTCCTTCGAGATCGCCGCGACGAGCGGACTGCGCCGGCCCTTCGGGAAAGAGACTCGGCCAGAATGGTCATTGAAGACCGCTAGAAGGTCGGAAGACCCGGGGATCCGCTTGATGCTCGCGGGCGAGACCGGCGAGGCGAGGGTCGTCGGGACTGGGGCGCTCCATGACTTGCCACCATCCTTTGACTCAAAGCCATACTGGCTCCCGGCATCCGTCCGCGCCCACGAAATGAGCGACCCATCGGCTCGCTCGACCAAGCCTGGCTCTTGTAATCCGCTGCCCGAGCGGATTGGCATCGCCCACCAGTTCGCAGCTTCTTGCCAGGTCTTGCCGTCGTCATCCGAATAGATCCAGAGCGCGATGGCCCGGGCGTCGAAGGAACGGCTGCTCAACGGCTCCTGGCCGCGCGAACGATGGAAGGCCACGGGCAGAATAAGCCGGCCCTTGGCCGTCTGGATCAACCGGTCGTTGTTGACGACAAAGTAACCAGGGGCCTGCAGGATGAGTTTCGGCGCCGACCACGTCGCGCCGTCGTCCTCCGACGTCCGCAGGTATGGCCGGCAATCGAGCCAGCTATTCTTAACGAGATAGACCATATGCAATTTGCCGCTCGCCGATTGCAGCAACGAGACGCTCATCACATTATAACGGCCTTCATTCTCCACGATGGTCTTGGGTGCGCTCCAGGTCAGGCCTTGGTCATCCGAGTGAATCTGGGCGATGCGGGCCGGATCATGGTCGTCGCCCTTCCCTCCGTAATAAGCCGAATAGCAGAAGATGATCCGCCCCGAACGGAGCGTGGCGAAAGCGCCCTCGGAATTACGTGAGTTATCGGGCGTCGGCTGCACCGTCAGCAGTACCTTGTTGCTGGCCACGTCGAAAGGAGTCTGGTCGAAAGCGCTGACCTGCGTCGCCCAGAGCGTGAAGAAACAAAGCAGCAGACGGAAGGGGCGATCCATGCCCTGACCCTATCCTTAGCCTATAGGATGTAAACAACGGGTCCGGCCTAAAAGGGGTGCGCAAGCACCCCTATAGTGTCTTATTTCTTCTTCGCCTTGGCTTTTCCAGCGGGGCTTTTCTTGATCAGCTGCACGGCAACATCGTTCGCGAGGTCGTCGCCAGGAGTACTGCGACCGCGGGCGATGATCTTCTCGAGTTCGGTCCTCATAGCGGCGACGCGTTCCGGGAACTCGGCCTGAATATTCTTACGCTCACCGGGATCCTTCGAAAGGTCGTAGAGCTGCACCGGAGGCAGGCCGGCTTCTTCCGCTCCGGGCTTAGGCGAACTCCAACCGCCGGATCCGGCGCTGAGGCAGAGCTTCCACTGGCCGTCGCGGATCGCAAAGCTGCCGTTGATTGACTGACTGACGATACCCTGACGGCCCTCAGATCTGTCGCCACGCAGGACCGACAGGAAACTCACGCTATCCTCGGCCATCGCCGCCGGCACGGTCGCGCCGGTGATGTCCGCGAAGGTCGCAAGGAAGTCGAGCTGGCCGACAAGGGCCGCCGACACCCCAGGCTTTACCTTGGCGGGCCAGCGGACGACGAATGGGACGCGATGACCGCCTTCGTAAAGGTCTGCCTTGTTACCACGATAGATGTAGCTCGGCTCATGGCCGGCCTTCTGGAGCTCAGGGATATTAGCCGCCGTCGAACAACCGTTGTCGGAAGTAAAGATCACGAGGGTATTCTCAGTCAGGCCCTGCTTGTCTAACGAAGCCAGCAGGCGGCCGACGTCATGGTCGACCTGCTTCACGAAGTCGGCGTAAGGGCTGATGCCGCTCGTACCCTGGAAATCCTTGGTAGGCACGATGGGCGTGTGCGGGGCGTTCAGCGGCACATAGGCGAAGAAAGGCTTAGCCGGGTCGGCCTTCTTCTGAGCCTCGATGAAGGCGATGGTGTGATCGATGACGGAGGGCAGCACGTCGATCGCCTCAAACTTCGGCCCAGCCGGACCAGTGCGCAGCCAGGTCTTGGTCGCGCTCGGGATTTCGGTCATCCGGCGATCCTTGATCCAGACGAACGGCGGCATGTCGAGCGAGGCGCTGATACCGAAGAACGTGTCGAAACCATGGTCGACGGGTCCGCCCGCGATATCTCCTGCGAAATCAATCGCACCGACATTCTTCGGACTCTTCGAATAGTCGCCGCCATCATCCGCAAAACCGCCTCCAGCGACAGGGAAGCTCATGCCGAGGTGCCATTTACCGAAACAGCCCGTTGCGTAGCCCTGCTGCTTAAGCAGGCCGGCGATGGTCAGCCGGTCCTTGGCGATGAGCGGCGGCGAGAAACCGCCAAGGACACCAGACTGGAGCCGCGTACGCCAATGGTAGCGACCAGTCAGCAGGCTGTAGCGGGTCGGCGTGCAGACGCCGGAAGACGTATGTCCGTCGGTGAAGCGGAGGCCGCCCTTGGCCAAGGCATCCAGATTCGGTGTCGCGATTTTGCTCTGCGGATTATTCGCGGCGAAATCCCCGAAGCCTTGGTCATCGGCCAGGATGACGATGATATTCGGACGGTCGGCGGCGGCGAGACCTAGACAAGCGAAGACGAGAAACAGGGGCAATCTCATGAAGGGAAGATGCCTGGTGGGCGAACGCGGGCAACCAAAACAAAGGCCTACCTCAATGCTTCCGCCAACAGTCGATAGGCCTGCTCACGGGCGGAGTCAGGGAAGTCATGCGGGCCTTCGGGATGGATGACTTGGAGCGCAGCGGGTGCGCCGAGCAACGCGTATACCGGGCGGGCGGCAGCGGCGACCTTGTCCACGCTCTGCCAATGGAAATTGGCGTCGCCGAGCGAAGCGCTAATCAACACGCGGCGCGGCGCCAGGGCGCCGATCATCTCATGGAAGTCGAAAGGGATCTCCTTCAAGCGGCCTGCATACTCGGCCAAACGCGGCATGTAGCGCGGCTGGCACCAACCTTTGCCGAACTGCCAGACCGACGAGGCACCATCATAGTAATCGAGATACGAATCGAGGCCGCAGCTGCTCACGACGACCGTGAGGCGTTCATCGAAGACCGCGGTGAAGACGGCGTTATGACCGCCGAGCGAATGGCCGATGACGCCATAGGAACCGCCGCGCACGTACGGAAGGGAGTCCAGAAGATCAAGGGCGCGCACATTATCCCACACGGCCTTCATGGTGCCGCTAGCGTAGCCCAAGGCGACAAGGTCGGGCTTGTAGTCGGCGAGATGCGGGTAGGCTGGCGATAAGGTCACGAAGCCGCGCTCGGCTAGCTCCGCGGCATATTGCCGGTTGGCCTTGCCGCCAAGTCCGACCAAGACGCCGACACCCACCGTATCATCCGTGGGATGCAGGCACAGGACAGCGGACACCTTTGCGTCCTTGGCCAGTGCAGCCTTCGGCACGCAGAGATAGGCAGGCACGCGACTCCCGCGTTCCGATTGGTAGGTAATCTTGCGGCGGACATAAGAACCCATGTCGTCCTCTTTCTCGACTTTCATCGCCAGCGGCACCTTGCGCTCGGTGCCAGGTAGCTTGCCCATCACGGCTTCCATGCTCCGTACAATCTCGGCCCGACGATCACCCCAACCGGCGGCGTCGGTGACGGGCAAGACCTTTCCAACAGCATCATGGCGAAGCAAAAGGTTATCCCGCGGAAGTCGCCTGTCGGCAGGTGAGCCATTGAGATCAAGGCGTGCCACATAGGCGTCTCCACTCCCCTTGCTCGTAAAGGAAAGATGATCCAGCTGCTGCGTTCCAGAATAAGCGCCAGCTATGAGCAGGCCGCCGCGTCCGTCCATCACGTTGACATAGGCGTTATCCGAACCGACTCCGCCGGACTGAGTGAGCCAGAGTAGCGCGCCTGTTGCGTCAAACTTAGCAACATAGACGTCGGTCGCGCCACGACTGCGGAGGCTCTTGCCGCCGAGTGAAAACACCTCGGAGAATTCGCCGGTGAGGAAAGCGTTACCGGCCCCATCGGTGGCGATGCCCAATCCATAGTCGATACCGGGCCCCTGCCCTACCCGACTCCAAAGTAGTTTGCCGTCGGTGTCATAGTGACAGAGCAACGCATCGGAGTCCTTGGCGTTGGTCGTGGCATAGGTATCTGTCCCGACGACGGCCTTACCCTTGAACATGCCGCTAGCCCAGACCCGGCCCTGTGCGTCGCAGGCGATCTCATGGAATAGGCAACTGGGGCCACCCGTCTGCTTCAGCCAGAGCACATGGCCGGCGGTATCCAACTTGACCACGAGCGCCGACGTGCCCGTAGGCGAGGAAAGCGCCTGGGCACCGAATGCGCCGACGCCGGCACTGAGGCCGCCGATATAAATGTTATCGCGGCCATCGACCACGACCCCATGAGCGGAACCGGTGGCTTTACCGGTCGCGACCTTGACCCAGACGAGCTCACCATCAGCGTGATATTTAGCGGTAAAAATATGCGCGCCGGGCTCATTGGGCAGGACCACGTCACCGAACGTGGCCTCACCGACGACCGCGCCGGCGACGATCACGTCACCACGACTGTCGACCGCCACGCCATGTCCGTAATCATAACCCTTTCCACCCGCCGTGCGGACCCATCGAAATCTGCCTTCCTTATCATACGAAACCACGAAGACGTCGTAGTCTCCCCGCCCCCGGACGACATGTCCGTCGAACTCGACCGACTCGCCCTGAAAATGTCCGGTCGCATAAGAGTTGCCCTGCGCGTCGGTCGCCACCGCATACGCCCGGTCAATCTGCGGCCCGCCGGAGACCCGCGACCAGAGGCATTTTCCGCGTGGGTCGAGTTTCGCGACGAAGATGTCATTGAGACCAAGCCCCTTATGCGACGCGGCACCGAAATTGACTTCATCCGCGCACTCGCCGGCGATGAAGACGTTGCCTTCGCGATCGACGTTCAGCCCGCGCACCTTGTCGGCCTTGACGCCGCCGCCGGAGGCCGCCCAGTCGAAGACCGGCGCAGCCGTGAGGCTGATGGTCAAGTGCAGGAGCAAGAAGACGGGGAAACGCATAAGTGGCCGGGGTCTGGCCTACTTCTAGCCAAACGTACGGACCACTATCTGCAACCTGAACCCTCGGGCTATCTTGTTTGCCTCCGGAGCCGGGCTCCCCTAACCCTACCCCCTCTCTCCATGTCGTCCCTCCTCGGCCACTCTTTCATCGGTTTCGCACGCGGTCAGTCCACCGCCGCCGCCTACCGTGCGATCAATCCTGCCACGGCGACCGCCCTTGAGCCGGACTTCTTCCCGGCCACGGCCGCCGAGGCCGACAAGGCCTGCGCCTTGGCCGCTCAGGCCTCCCCTTCCCTGGCCGCACTTTCGGGCAAGCAGAAGGCTACCTTCCTCCGCGACATCGCCACCCGCATCGAAGCTGCCACTCCTTCCCTCGTCGCCCGCGCCACCCAGGAAACCGGCCTGCCCGAAGCCCGCTGCCAAGGTGAGATCGGCCGCACGATGGGCCAGCTACGTTTGTTTGCCGATCTCGTCGAGAAAGGTGACTGGATTGATGCGCGCATTGAGACCGCGAATCCGGACCGAAAGCCTCTACCCAAGCCTGACCACCGCTCGCTGCTCCGTCCGATTGGCCCTGTCGCCGTCTTCTGTGCGAGCAACTTCCCCTTCGCCTACTCCGTCGCTGGCGGCGACACCGCCTCCGCCTTCGCCGCGGGCTGCCCGGTCATCGTGATGGGCCACCATGCGCACATCGGCACCGCCGAGATCATGGGCGGCCTGATTGTCGAAGCGGTGAAGGCCAACGGACTGCCTGAAGGCACGTTCTCTCTCCTGATGGGCGAAGGGCGCGTCATCGGCCAGCAGGTGGCCAAGCACCCGGCACTCCGTGCCATCGGTTTCACTGGCTCCCGCGTCGGAGGCCGTGCGCTGATGGATTCCGCTGCCGCTCGCCCGACGCCCATTCCGGTCTACGCCGAGATGAGCAGCGTCAATCCCGTCGTACTACTTGAAGGAGCCCTGTCCTCACGCGGCGAAGCCATCGCCACCGGCCTGCTCGGCTCGTGCACGCTCGGTGTCGGCCAGTTCTGCACCCAGCCCGGCTTGATCGTCCTGACGCGCTCCGCCGCCGCGGAATCGTTCATCAACAAGCTCTCCGCCCTCTTTACCGATTGCGGCGACGGCGTGATGCTCACCGCCGGCATCCATCAGGCTTACCAGAGCGGCCTGACCGCCCGCGCCGCCCAGGCGGGCGTCAAGCTGCTCGCCCAAGGTAAGTCCAGCGGACAGCCCAATCGTGCCGTCGCCACGCTCTTCGCCACCGACGCCAAGACCTTCGTCGCCGATGGCTCACTGCAGGAAGAGATCTTCGGTCCGAGCTCGCTTGTCATCTGGTGCGCTGATCAGCGTGAAGTCGACGCCGTCCTCGGCGCCCTACACGGCAACCTGACTGCTACCATCCACGGCACCGACGCCGAGCTCGCCCAGCAGTCTGCACAGATCGCCCGCCTCGAGGCCATCGCCGGCCGCGTGGTGGTTAACGGCTTCCCCACCGGCGTCGAAGTCTCACACGCCATCGTGCATGGCGGACCTTATCCGTCGCTGTCGGACGGGCGCACGACCTCCGTGGGCTCCAACGCTATCTACCGCTTCACACGTTTGGTCTGCTTCCAGAACTATCCGGACGCCGCCCTGCCCGCCGAACTACAGAACGCCAATCCGCTCAGCCTCTCCCGCCTCGTCAACGGCTCCCGCTCAAATTCTGCGCTCTGACACCCCTACCCCTACCCCTATCCCTCTTTAGTCCCATGTCCCCTCTCGAACTCCAGAAGATCCTCTCGTCCGGGCTGCTCTCTTTCCCCATTACCGACTTCAAGGAAAACGGCGATTTCGACGCCCCGAGCTACGCCAAGCGCCTGCAGTGGCTAGCTCCCTACGGAGCCACCGCGCTCTTCGCCGCAGGCGGTACCGGTGAATTCTTCTCCCTCGAGCCCAAGGAATATTCGGACGTCATCAAGACCGCGGTCGATACCTGCGACGGCCTCGTGCCGATCCTCGCCGGCGCCGGCGGCCCGACCCGCGTGGCGATCCAGTATGCACAGGAAGCCGAGCGTCTTGGTGCCAAGGGTATCCTACTCCTACCGCATTACCTAACCGAGACCAACCAGGACGGCGTCGCCGAGCACGTCGACCAGGTCTGCAAGTCGGTGAAGATCGGCGTCGTCGTCTACAACCGCAACGTCTGCCGACTCCTGCCGCACCACCTTGAGAAGCTCGCAGCCAACAACCCAAACCTCGTGGGTTACAAGGATGGCTTCGGTGATATCGAGCTCATGGTCTCCGTCCGCCGTCGCATGGGCGACCGCTTCAGCTACCTCGGCGGCCTGCCCACCGCGGAAGTCTACGCTGCCGCCTACAAGGCCATGGGCGTGCCGGTCTACTCGTCCGCCGTGTTCAACTTCATCCCGCAGACCGCGATGGACTTCTATCACGCCGTCGCGAAAGAAGACCACGCCACGCAGAATCGCCTGCTCGACACCTTCTTCCTTCCCTACCTCGAGATCCGCAACAAGAGCGCCGGCTACGCCGTCAGCATCATCAAGGCCGGCGCCACGATCGTCGGCCACGGCGCGGGACCCGTGCGCGCCCCACTGACCGACCTCAAGCCGGCCGAAGTCGAGCAGCTCGCCGCCCTCATAGCGAAAGCCGGAGTCAAGTAAGCCGATATGTCCGCTAACGAGCTCCAGTCCGCGGTCTCGAAGGTCAAGTGGCGCGTGCTACCGCTCTTCGTTGTGATGTTCATCGTGAACTACATCGACCGGGTGAACATCAGCTTCATCAAGGAGCACCTGCACACTGACTTGGGCCTCAACGACGAGGCCTTCGGCTTCGGCGCAGGTCTTTTCTTTATCGGCTACGCGGTCTTCGAAGTCCCCTCCAACCTCATCCTTCAGCGCATCGGTGCGCGTCGCTGGCTCGCCATCATCGCCCTGCTCTGGGGGGCCGTGGCGGCCTGCATGGCGTTCGTGACGACCGCCCACGAGTTCTACTGGTTACGTTTCCTACTCGGCGCAGCCGAAGCCGGCTTCTTCCCCGGCGTCATCTATTACCTGACCCGCTGGCTGCCCTCGGCGGACCGCGGTAAGGCCATCGCGATTTTTCTGAGCGGCTCCGCCATCGCTTCCGTCATCTCCGGGCCGCTCTCCGGCTACCTCCTGCAGTTCCAGCCTTACGGACTCAAAGGCTGGCAGTTCATGATCTTCGCCGAAGGCGCCTTCTCGGTCGTCCTCGCAATCTTCACCTGGCGCTGGCTCGATTCCCTTCCGCAGGAGGCCCGCTGGCTACAGGACAGTGAGCGTCAGGCCCTGACCTCGACCCTCGAAGCCGAGGCCGAGGCGGCGAACCGCTCCGACCGCCCCAGCGTCTGGCGCCTGCTCGGAGACCCGCAGATCATCCTGTTCTGCGTCGTCTACTTCGCCATCCAGCTGACCATCTACGCGGCGACCTTCTGGCTGCCCACGATCATCCGTTCGATGGGTAAGCTGTCCGACATGCAGGTCGGTTGCCTCAATTCCCTGCCGTGGCTAATCTCCATCGCGGGCATGTATCTCGCCGCCGCGGGCGCCGCCCGCGTCAAGAAACAGCAAGCCTGGGTCTCGGGCGCGTTGCTCATCGCGGGACTCGGGATGTTCCTCGCCACCACCGGCGGCCCGATCTTCGCATTCGTGGCCATCTGCTTCGCGGCGCTGGGCTTCAAGTCTGCCTCATCGCTCTTCTGGCCGATTCCGCAGGGTTACCTCGATGCACGCATCGCCGCCGCCGTCATCGCCTTGATCAACTCCTTGGGGAACCTCGGCGGGTTCGTGGCTCCCTATACCTTCGGCTGGCTCAAGGAACACACAGGGTCGATTCAAGGCGGCCTCTACGGCCTAGCCGTCAGCTCGATCGTCGCCGCCGGTCTCGTCTTCCTTATCCGCACCAAGCCCAAGGCTTGAGCCTACCCTACCCCCACCCCTACCCCTTTTGTAATGTCCTCTCCTCTGATCCAATCCATCCGCGTCGTGCCGGTCGCCGGTCATGACAGCATGCTGCTCAACCTGAGCGGGGCGCACGGGCCTTTCTTCACACGTAATATCGTGCTGATAACCGATAGTTCTGGCCACACGGGTCTCGGCGAAGTCCCAGGCGGCGAGAAAATCCGCCAGACGGTCGAGGATTCCGCGCCATTACTCATCGGTAAGGAGATTGCTGACTACGAAAAACTACTCGCTGCCGTCAGCGCCGCCTTCTCGGATCGTGATGCCGGCGGCCGCGGCCTCCAGACGTTCGACCTCCGTGTGACGATCCACGCCGTCACGGCGATCGAATCCGCCCTCCTCGACCTACTCGGCCAGTTCCAGTCAAAGCCCGTCGCCGCGCTGCTCGGCAAGGGCCAGCAGCGGAACGAGGTCGAAATGCTCGGCTACCTCTTCTTCATCGGCGACCGAAGCAAGACCACCTTGGGCTATCGCGACGAAAGCGGCTCGGCGCATGCCTGGCATCGCCTCCGCAACGAGGAGGCCCTCACGCCGGAAAGCATCGTTCGTCAGGCTGAAGCCGCCCAGGAACGTTTCGGCTTCCAAGATTTCAAGCTCAAGGGCGGCGTGCTCAGCGCGGCCCGCGAGATCGAGGCCGTCCGCGCCCTCGCTACCCGCTTCCCGAAGGCCCGCATCACGCTCGACCCCAACGGCGCCTGGTTACTCAAGGAAGCCGTCGAGGTCTGCCAGAACTTGAAAGGCGTGCTCGCCTACGCCGAAGACCCCTGTGGCGCCGAAGCGGGCTTCTCGGGTCGTGAGATCATGGCAGAGTTCAAGAAGGCCACCGGCCTCCGCACCGCCACCAACATGGTCGCCACCGATTGGCGCCAGCTCGACCACGCCCTGAAACTGCAGGCGGTCGACATCCCCCTCGCCGACCCGCACTTCTGGACGATGCAGGGCTCAGTCAAAGTCGCGCAGGTCTGCCAGGAACGTGGCCTCACCTGGGGTTCGCACTCCAATAACCATTTCGATATCTCGCTCGCGATGTTCACACACGTCGGCGCCGCCGCCCCGGGCGACGTCACCGCGATGGATACCCATTGGATCTGGCAGGAAGGCCAACGCCTCACCAAGGAGCCCCTACTCATCAAGGGGGGCAAGATTTCGGTCCCTCAGAAACCTGGCCTCGGCGTTGAGATCGACCCGGCCCAGCTCGAGGCCGCCCACCAGCTCTACCTGAAGCTGCCCTCTGGTTCGCGCGACGACGCCGTGGCGATGCAGTTCCTGATTCCCGGCTGGAAGTTCGACCCAAAGAAGCCCTGCCTGGTCCGCTAAAGCAGATTACGCATTCGCCAGACGCGTCCATGGCTGTTTAACCTGCGCCATGAAGAAAACCTCGCTGTTCATCACCATTACCTTCTGCGTGGCGATCGGCTTCCTCATCGCTCGCCTCACGAGCCCCAGCCCGACGCCGGCGCCGACCAAGGTCGAGCCGCCCGTCGTCGCACCGGCCCCTAAGCCCGCCCCGGTCGTCACGGCCAAGCTCGCTGCGCCGACACAGGCAAAGCGCCCGCCGATGGACGAAGCCACGAAGGCGCGCTTCAAGGCCTTCGGCGAAGAGACGAAAAAGATGGCCCTGGATCTCGCCGGCGGTGACGAGAAGAAACTCGGACAAGCCTTCCGTAACGGCATGACCAATCCGGCCTCGCAAGAAGTCTTCAAACGCGGTCGCGAAATCGGCGAGGCTTTCCGTGCAGCCGAGACGGATGCTGAACGCGAGGCCCTCATGGCCGACGTGCAATCCCTGCGCGATCAAGGCCTCGGCATCCTCAAGGCGGAGCTCGATAAGCTCGACACCGCCCCGGCCGCGGCTCCCTCCGTCCCGGCGCCCGTCATCCCCACGCAGGGGCTGATGTGACCAAAGAAAAAGCCGCCGACCCGCGAGGGCCGACGGCTTTGCTTTCAAGCTAAGCGAGGCTTAGAACTTGTAGCGGACACCGAGGCTCCACTGATTCTGGTCCGCGAGGGCGTCGCGGCTGATCCAGGAGTAACCGAGGTCGACGGAAACGGAATGGGAGAGCATCTTGCTCACCGCGACGCTGACTTCATGGCCGGCGGCGTTGTTCTCGTAGGAAGCCCAAGCGCCAAAACCAGCGCCAAGGGCGCGGTGGAGGGCGATGCCGTAGGTCTCGTTGGAGCCGATAGTGAGGGCGACATCAGCGATGGAACCGACGTTCTTGAAGCGGTAGCCAAGGGAGACGTCATCCGCACCGTTACCGAGATCACCACCGAGGGTGCTCTGGGCGTTGACGAAGAGATCGGAGCTGCCGAGGTAGGCGGTGGCGGAGACGCCCCAGCCGTTGAGGTGGCCAGCGGTGCCGTCGGTGGACTGCTGGACGTAGCTCACTTCGACATTGCTGGCGAAGAGGCTGGAAGGGCCAGAAGCCGCGAAAGCGGAGGCCGAACCGAGGGCGAGGAGGCTGAGGATAGGTAGGTGCTTCATAGGGTGTAGGGTACGTGCTTATAAACACCCATTAAGAGAAGAAGTTCCAGCCTAAGTTCGGACTACTTGCTGATCGGCTGGGAGATACGCAGGTAAGCGAAGAGGTCACGCAGCTGCTGGGGCTCCAAGCCATCCAGCAATCCTTCCGGCATGAGGCTTCGTCCCATCGGAGTCAGCAGACGCACATCGGCTTGGCGAAGGGTGATGTCCTCCCCCTCCAATCCGCGCAGCACGAGGATCTGGGCGTCGCGCTCGACCAGGAAGCCACTGAGCGACCTTCCGTCGTTCGTGGTGACGGAAAAATACTGGAAGCCTTCGCGAATCTCGGCGTTGGGATTGACGACGCTGATGAGCATCGTGCCCAGGTTGTCGCGCTGGTAGGCGGTGAGTTCCGGGCCGATCTTCCCACCCTTGAAGAAGAGCTTATGGCAGGCCGCGCACTTCTCCATGAAGAGGGGTTCGCCTGCATAGGGGTTACCCGTGCCCGCCTTGAGCTTGGCTTCGACGTCGGCAATCTTGGCGATGAAATCCGTGACGCCAGCGGCCGGCTTGACCGGGTAGAGTTCGGCGAGCAACGACTGCACCTGCTTCGGCTCGTGCTGGCGCATGCGTTCAACCATGTCGCGCGGGACAGTGTTCGCACCGACCCGACCCGACTTCACGGCCTGCAGGAGCTGTTGCGACCATTCGGCGCGGCTGGCGAGCAAGGCCAGCGCGGTGAGACGGATCTCGCCAGCGCTCTTCTCGACAATCGTGACGGCCTGAGCGCCGACCTCGGGCTGACCATAGGTCATCAGCGAGATGAGCGCGGCCTTACGCAACGGCGCGGCTTCGGCCGAGTCGGCGATCGCCAGCAAGGAGGCCGGCGCAGCGGGATGACGCACTTCGCCAAAGACGCGGAGCTGATTGAGGCGTTCGGTGGCGTCCGCCTTCTTATTCGCAATGAGAGCCAGCGATTCCTTGATGGCCGAGGGATCGCCCTGACGGACACGGAGGATCAACGGAGCTTTGCCGGAAGCGGCCATGGCCTGGAGGAGTTCGTCGGGCAAGCCGGCGAGTTCACGTCCACGGTAGGCATCTTCGAAGCCCTTCATGAGGTGCACGCTGTGCGCCGGCGTCGGCGCGAGGCGTAGCAACTGGGCGCAGACGAGCAGATCAGCCCGACGTCCTTCCGTGGCAAAGCGACGCATGAGGCGCGGCAACAGATGCTGCTGGACGAGCGGACGGTCCCAGACGGCAGGGTCCCGGGCGAAGCCCACGACCGCTTCGCGATCGAGCGTCACGTGGGATTCCAGCGCGAACCAGAGCAGCAACGGGATATAGGCGTCGGTGGCGTCCTCATCGCGGGAAGCGAGGGCGGTGACGAGCTTGAGCATCTGGGCGGTCGGCAGACGGCGGGATGTGGAGGCAAGTTGCGAGCGGACTTCGGCGTCGGGTTCGGTACGGGCGCGGGCGAGCACGGCGGTAAAGACGTCCGCCGGTAGCTCGCGGGCTCCCTTGGATCCGAGACCCGCGACGCCGAGGCCGCGGTTGACGCCATATCGGTCGCCGAGGAAACGCGTGGCCCAGAAACGGACCGGAGCATAGGCATGGGTCAGCGCAGCGACGGCACGTGCGTCCGTGAGGGCGTCGACCTGATAAAGCGCCCAGAGCGAGCCCAGGGCTCCCCTGCCCTTGTCGGCCGCGAGCTGCGCATCGAGCAAGGCAATCGCCTTCGGGTCGCGGCGCTCGGCCAGAAGCTGCAACGAAGCCGTGCGGTGGAACTTGTTCGCGTGGCCGAGCAAGGCCACGAGCTGAGCCGTCGTCTTGCCTTCGAGGTTCGTGTCGGTCTCGAGTTTGGCGTCCTTGTCGCGGAGGCGATACATGCGGCCGGTCGTGGGATCGATCTGGTTCTGGTAGTGCTGGCCGTGTGCGATGTAATATTCATACATGTCGGACACGAAGAGCGAGCCGTCGGGGGCGTTGGCGCTGTAGAGCGGGCGGAAGCCGACGTCTTCGGACCACATCGCGATGCCCTTATCGGTCGTCACGTAGGTGGAACCCTGCGGGATGCGTTCGGAATCGGTGACGGTGTTATGGAGCGGATCCAAGGAGAACAGGTGGCCCTGATACTTCGGAGCCATGGCCGTGCCTTCGATGAAGGAACCGAAGTGGGCGAAGCGCGGGACCTTGGTGAGCGTGCCGAGGATCGGCAGCTGGCCGAAGGAATAAGGCGTGCGCGAGGGGCCGAACTTGCCCGGGTCGACGCCCTGCTTGAGGTAGATGCCGCCCTGGACGTAGTGCCAGCCACGGGTGTTGCCGCCGTTGTGACCGGAGTACATGCGGCCGTCGCCGTCGAACTCGAGCCCGAAGGGATTGCCCGAGCCTTCACTGAAGATATCGTACTCGCGGGTCTTCGGGTGGTAGCGCCAGACCATGCAGCCTTCGAAGTGTACCGGCGGCGCATCCGCTGAATCGAAGCCCGGGCGCACGACGCGAGAGGAGGACGTACTGCCGTGCACGCCGTAGAGCCAGCCATCGGGACCAAGGATGATGCCGTTGCCTACCGAGTGGGTGTCCTCGAGGCCGAAGCCGGAGAGATGCACCACGGGCGGGCCGTCCGGGATGTCGTCGCCATTGGCGTCGGGGTAGAACAGCAGGTAAGGCGGGTTCATCACCCAGACGCCACCGTTGGCGCGCACGGCGGAGTTCGCCATGTTCAGGCCATCTTGAAAGACCGTATGCTTATCGTAGACACCGTCGTGCTTCGTCGATTCGTGGATTGAGACGATGTCGGCGCCGCGGTCATGGTTGGGCGGAGCCGGCGGGACGCGGTCGTAGTGCGAGCGATAATACTTGTCGCGGCTGATCATGCTGACGCCCGCCGGGTAAGGATACTGACGATACTGGGTGACCCAGAGGCGGCCGCGGGTGTCGAAGCTGAAGTGGGTCGGCTGGGCGATCTGCGGCTCGGACAGCAGCAGGTCGACGGCCAAGTCATACGTCGACCGCATCTTGGCATAGGCGTCGACTGGCGATAGCGTGGGGCCGTGGAACTGTTCGGCGCGACCCAGCACCCGGTTCGACTCGCGGAACTTCGAGAACGAGGAAGAGGTCGGCTGGACCTTGAGCGAAGGACCAGGGACCAACGGCGTCGCGGAATATTCCCAAGCGCCCTCGAGGACGCACTCCATGAAGTAGTTCATGATGAACGGCGCTTCGCCGAGGAAGCCGCCTTTCCCTTCGGGCTGCTGGACATGGAAGAGGACCTCGTTCCATTCGCCCTTCTTGAGGGTACCTACCGGGACCTTGTGGCGGAAGACCTCCTTACGGGCGCTCTTGTAGGCCGGAGCGAACGCGCCGCCCGTGCCGATTTTCACACCGTTAACGAAGAGCTCGTGCGCCCCTTCGAGGTCGCGGAAATGAAGGCCGACTGATTCCTCGAACAGGTTGCGCTCGTGCTTAGTGAAGAACGAATCGTCCACCCGCACCCAAGTACGATACCAGGCGTCGGTCGCGGTGGCCGGACGAGAAGCGGGCGAAGGGATCGGGGCGGTCACCTGCCCCTCGGCGAAGGCGGTGCAAAGCCAGGCGAAGCCAAGCAGCAGGAAAAGACGGAGGGACATGGGGTTAGGACAGAGACAACCAAAGCGGGCAAAGGTCGCAACCTTGGGCGTAAAAAGAGACAGGTACGCTGTTAAAAACATCGATATGACGGATGTCCCGCATGACGGGCCTTACCGCTATGACGCTTTCCGGCTTTCGATTTGGTTCGATGCCTTCGCGACGGCTGGCAGTTTGGCGGGATGCTCGGAGCCATCGCCGGCGACATCATCGGATCGGTCCACGAATTCAGCCGCAACAGCGACGCGACGTTCCCGCTGTTCGCCGAACGCTCCTGCCCGACCGACGACTCGCTCCTGACCTGGGCGGTGGCCGAAACGATTCTTAAGGGCGAACGCGACTACAAGCCACGCCTCGTCGGGATGATCAGCTATTATGAGAAGCACGGACACAACGCGCCGCTCAGCGCCGCCTTCGGCTCAGGCTTCAGCGGATGGGTCTACGACGGTGCTCAGGGCGAGCGTGATTCCTACGGCAACGGCTCGGCCATGCGCGTCTCGCCCGTGGCTTGGGCGTTCGACGACCTGCAGACGGTCCTCGAACACGCGACACTCAGCGCACGGCCTTCGCACGCTCACCCCGAAGGCATCAAGGGAGCCCAAGCCGTGGCGGCGGCGATCTGGACGGCGCGGACGTTCCGCAAGCCCGACGCCGTCCGCGCCGTCGCCGAAAACTTCTACGGTCCCCTGCCCGACCTCGCGGAGATCCGGAGGACCCACACCTACAACGAGACCTGCCAAGGCTGCGTGCCGGAATGCCTGGCCATCGCCATCGGCACCCCCGACTTCGAGTCCGCGGTCCGCTTTGCCGCCTCGGTGCGGGGGGACGCCGACACCCTGGCTGCTATCACGGGATCGATCAGCCAAGCCCTCTGGGGCGTACCTAGGGCCATCCGCGAGCAATCCTTGGCCATCGCCGCCCGCTGCTACCCCGGGATGGAGGGCACCGTGGCCGAATTCGAGGCTAAGTTCGGCGGATTTTGAGGTTTATATGGCCTTTTGGCCTGTCGACTTGACAGTGAACAAGTTTTCATAGAACATGCGTTCACTATGGAAGAACTGACCAAGAAGCAGCGGGCCATCCTCGACTACATGAAGGCCCACGTCGCCGAGCACACCTACTGGCCAAGCATCCGCGACATCCAGGCCAAGTTCCGCTTCGCCTCGACCAACGCCGTCTTCGGACACCTCCAAGCCCTCGAGCGCAAGGGCGTCCTGCAGCGTATCCCCGGCGCCGCCCGCGCTTACAAGATCGTCCCCGAAGTCCTCGCCGACACCTCCGAGACGGTCATCCGTTACGAAGGCCCCGGCGACGACGCCATCGCCTTCGAGAGCGTCAAGTTCGCCGGCTCCATCGCCGCCGGCTTCCCTGACTACACCGAATCCTCCGGCGTCCTCGACTCGATGCAGGTCCCGATTTCGGCCAGCTCCCGTCGTCGCGCCCCCGAAGCTTTCGCCCTCCGCGTGCGCGGTGACTCGATGATCGATGCCGATATCAACGACGGCGACACGGTCATCATCGAACCCGGCACACCTAAGCACGGTGACATCGTGGCCGCGCTCATCGACGGTGAGACGACCCTCAAGCGCTTGATCAAGCAGGGCTCGAAGGTCTACCTCAAGGCCGAGAACCAGAATTACCCGGACCTGATTCCCACCACTTCGCTCACGATTCAGGGAATCGCGAAGTCGGTAATGAAGCGAATCTGAAGCGGACGGGCCGAGCGCACGGCTCAAGCTTTGCGCAAAACCAGCAGGACGTCCGAGTATTCCATATCGATCTTACGGGTCGACGTGAGGTCGTAATGGAAATCGTGACAGGCCACGAGACGCAGCAAGGGGAACTTGGCCAGCAACGCCTTCAGTTCGGCGGGCGAATAGGTCCGGAAATCCCAGAGGGTCTCCTCGATGCGGGTCTTCCCCTTCTCGGTGATGCGCATACGCGTGCGCATGGCTTCGGTGCGGAACTTGCGATCGGCCGGGGCGGACCAGGTATCACTGACCACGCGGATGCCCGGCTTACGGCCAACCCACCGTTCATGGTCCGGAGGCGTGTTCTTATAATCAGTGAGGTGCAGGCCAAGGAGCAAGAGGCCACCAGGACGCAGGGACGCGGCCATACGACGGAGCGCGCTCACGGCGCCGGCTTCGGTGTCGATATACTTGAAGGTACTGACGAAGCAGTGCGCCACGTCGTAACGGGCGCCCTTGGGCACCTTGAAATCCTGCAGGCGATCGCGCCATACCCTGCCCTTCAGGCCCTTGGCCTTGAGGCGGTTCTTGGCGAAGGCGACCTGGTGCTTATTCAGGTCGAAACCATGGACGACGTGCCCACGAGCCGCGAGCGACTCCAGCAGGCGACCCGAACCGCAGGCCGGCTCGAAGACGCGCATGGCGCCCGCGAGTTTCGGACCATGCTTCTTCATGATGCCTTCGATGAAACGTGTCTCCTTCGGCGTATAGTCCGCATACACCATGTCGTAATACAACGGCGAGTCGTACCACGCCGTGGCGGATTGTTTCTTCAGCGACAAAGCGGTTAGCGGTTGGCGGTTAGCGGATAGAAAAGACAGCAGAAAGCGGGCGACAGGAGTTCATCGGCAAAAGCTAGGGATTAGGATTTGATCCCAACCGCCAACCGCTTACCGCCAACCGCTCAAACCTATCACTGATAAATCTCCCCGCCCTTTTCGCGAAATTCCTTGGACTTCTCTTCCATGCCCTTGGCGAGCGCTTCGGCTTCGGAGACGCCCTGGGCGTCGGCGAACTTACGGATATCGTCGGAGATGCGCATGGAGCAGAAGTTCGGGCCGCACATGGAGCAGAAGTGCGCGGTCTTGGCGGATTCCTGCGGCAGGGTTTCGTCGTGGTATTCCTGGGCGCGCTCGGGATCGAGGGCCAAGGCGAACTGGTCGGGCCAGCGGAACTCGAAGCGGGCCTTGGAGAGCGCGTTGTCTCGGATCTGCGCGGCGGGGTGGCCCTTGGCGAGGTCGGCGGCGTGGGCGGCGATCTTGTAGGCGATGACGCCCTCACGGACGTCGTTCTTGTTCGGCAGGCCGAGGTGTTCCTTCGGGGTGACGTAGCAAAGCATCGCGGTGCCATACCAACCGATCATCGCGGCGCCGATGGCGGACGTGATATGGTCGTAGCCCGGGGCGATGTCGGTCGTAAGAGGTCCGAGCGTATAGAACGGAGCCTCGTGGCACCACTCCAGCTGCTTGTCCATGTTCTCCTTGATCATGTGCATCGGCACGTGGCCGGGGCCTTCGTTCATGACCTGCACGCCACGATCCCAAGCGCGGGTGGTCAGTTCGCCCTGGGTTTTCAGTTCGGCAAACTGTGCGTCGTCATTGGCGTCGGCAATCGAACCGGGACGGAGGCCGTCGCCGATCGAGAAGCTGACGTCATAGGCGGCCATGATGTCGCAGATGTCGTCCCAATGGGTGTAGAGGAAGTTCTCCTTATGGTGCGAGAGGCACCACTTGGCCATGATGGAGCCACCGCGGGAGACGATACCGGTGACGCGACGGGCGGTCATCGGGATATATGCCAGGCGGACGCCGGCGTGGATGGTGAAGTAGTCGACGCCCTGCTCGGCCTGCTCGATCAACGTGTCGCGGAAGATCTCCCAAGTGAGGTCTTCGGCGCGACCGTTGACCTTCTCGAGGGCTTGGTAGATCGGCACCGTGCCGACGGGCACCGGGCAGTTACGCAGGATCCACTCGCGGGTCTGGTGGATGTTCTTGCCCGTGGAAAGATCCATGAGCGTGTCGCCTCCCCACTTGATGGACCAGCGCATCTTCTCAACCTCTTCCTCGATGGACGAAGCCACGGCGGAGTTGCCGATGTTGGTATTGATCTTCACCAGGAAGTTACGGCCGATGATCATCGGCTCGAGCTCGGGGTGATT
>Ga0209296_1000134_pt1 | contig 63237 bp, 80 predicted proteins | sample S_130206_EF_Meta_FD_187319 | JGI IMG/M metagenome (GOLD analysis project Ga0209296, IMG submission 187319) | Freshwater microbial communities from Lake Simoncouche, Canada to study carbon cycling - S_130206_EF_MetaG (SPAdes) (version 2) | ecosystem: Environmental > Aquatic > Freshwater > Lake ...
CAACCATCAACCATCAACCATCAACCATCAACCCCCCCCCCAACTCCCCCATGAACCTCTCCTCACTGAAATTCTGGCTCATCCCCCTCCTCCGTTTCCTTGAGGCCCGGTTCCTCCGCCTCACTCAAGCCGACGGCAAGCCCGGCCTATCCGTTGCCGACTTTCAGCAAACCGTCCGCCAAGTGATAGAAATCAACCGCACCTACCAGGGAAAGTCAGGATTAACCAAAGCCAAAGCCGTGGGGGCTTGGCTCTTCGCCGAGTTCGAGGGCGAGATCAACACCTACCTCATCCCCGCCCTCGTCAGCAAAGCCTACGAAACCGCCACCCTAAAAGGCCTCCTGTAATCCTCCCCGTCACCGCAATGGTCTCTTTGACGTCTGCCCTTAGTCCGCCTAACTTTATCAAGTCCAAGCCACCTTCCCTCTCCACCCCTCCCATTCTCCCCTCTCCCCTCTCCCCTCTCCCCTCCCAATGTCCACATTCCCCCTCCGGCAAAAACTCATTGACATCGCCGTCACCCAGGTGGGAGTCCTCGAAATCCCCCGCAACTCCAACACCGGCCCTGGCATCCTCAAATACCAACGCGCCACCACCCTAACAGGAACCCGTTGGCCCTACTGTGCCGCATTTGTCTGCTGGTGCATCCGCGAGTGGGGCCGCGACCCCGAAGTCCTCAACGCGCTCAAGCTCACCCCTGATACCTTCGCTGCCTGGCGTCCCCGCACCGCCGCTGCCTACGGATTCCACGAATGGGCCACCCACCACGACCTGACCACCTTCGATGAGAACGAATCCCCTGGCCAGGCTACCCTCCACACCGGAGACATCGTCACTTTCGACACCAGTCACATCGGCCTCGTCCGCACCGACTCCCCCATCAAGCAAATTGTCTACACCATTGAGGGCAACACCGACTCCGCCGGATCCCGCGATGGAGGCGGAGTCTACGAAAAAACCCGTCCCCGCCCCTACCTCCGAAAAGTGATCCGCCTCCTCCCCTGACCACCAGCCTCAAAAACCCACAAAAACAAATTCCCGCAAAATTCACAGACCAGAATAGGTATAGAATAGGTAAACTTTACCCCCTCCTCAAAACCCCTTGAAAATCAACGACTTACAGAGGAGTGCGTTGTGCAGGGATTGAACCTGCGATTCCATTGTCAGGGGTTTTAGAGGGGGTTCTACGGGGGATTTTAGGGGGCGGATGGGCAAAAACGGGTAAAAATTAGATTGCGGTAGAATAGGTTTCAGAATAGGGTGGGGGATGGGAAGTTTGACGAAATCAAAGGATTCACGATTCTGGCGGGCGACATTTTATGTGCCGGGGCCAGGGGGTACACGGCGGAAGGTGTTCCGCAGTACGGGAACGGAGGATAAGCGGGCGGCCCGCCGGATCATGGAGGTGTGGGAAGATGCGGCGGGGGGGAAGGTGAGCGGAGAGCAGGCGCGGCGTGTGCTGTCTGATCTGCTGGGGGAGCAGGGGCACCGGGTGACGGTGCGGGAGTTTTTCACGGGGTGGCTGTCGCGCCAGGCGGGGGCGGTGGAGCGGGGGACGCTGGAGTTTTACGGGAAGGCGGTTTCGCGGTTGCTGAAGGTGTTGCCAGGTGGGGCGGATCGTCCGCTGGATGGGCTGGGGGTGCCGGATCTGGAGAAGTGGCGCGAGGGAGAGGCGAAGGTGCTGTCGGTGACCACGGTGAATCATCACCTGAAATGTGTCAGGATGGTGCTGAAGGGGGCGGTGGATGCAGGCTGGATGCGGAAGAATCCGGCAGCGGAGTTGCGGCCTCTGCGTCGATCAAGGGAGGATGAGGCGGCGGTTTCGCGGCGTCCTTTTACGAGGGAGGAGTTGGAGCGGGTGCTGGCGGTGTCGCCTGCGGAATGGCAGGCTCTGGTGTTATTGGGGTTGTACACAGGGCAGCGGTTGGGAGATTTGGTGGCTCGACGGTGGAGCGATGTGGAGGAGGGGGCGGTGCATTTTGAGCGGACGCAGAAGACGGGGGCGGAGGTGTGGGTGCCGCTGCCTCAGCGGGCGTTGGCGGCATTGGCCCGGGTGCGGATTCCGGAGTGCGTTTGGTTATTCCCCGGGCTGCATGAGGATGTGGTGCAGAAGGGGAAGGGGAAGGTAAATGAGTTATCCCGGCAGTTTGCGGCATTGCTGGCGGCGGCGGGATTGCGGGAGGCGGAGGTGTATGAGTCGCCCAAAAAGCGGGAGATGCGCCGTGCGGCTGAGGTGGCGGCGACTGGGGTGGTGAGCCGGAAGCGGCAGGGGCAGGCTCTGGTGTTTCACAGTCTGCGGCACAATACTCGCACCTGGTTGGAGGAGAGTGGAGCTCCGGCGGCGGTGATTGATGCGCTGATGGGGCAGGACGCAAGGACGGGGCGGCGGACCTATACCCATATCGGAAAAGATGCCCTGCGCCGTGCGGCGGAGGGCATCCATGGGGAGGGGAAGGCTGAAAGGTAAATCAGCTATTCCGGCGAGGGAGGCGTTACCATTTGCTGGAAAGTGTCTTGTACAGGCTGGTGAGCCAGGCGTAGGTTTCGGCATCGGTGCGGGCGGCCTGACGGAAAAACTCAAGGCATTCTGTGAGGAGATCCGGTGTTTCGGCTTTATCCAAGGCGTCATCCTTGACGGTGATGCTCAGGTGGGGTTCCAGGTTGACTGGGGTAATGTCTCTGAGGTACGCAACAGTGAGTTGCAGGGCATCCTGTAATGGGACGAGGGGACTCTCCAGGATTTTGTGAGTGAACTCCCGGGTGGGGGTCTTGGTGCCGGAGCGGACACGGGAGAGGTCTCCAGAGTGGACATCGCTCTTTTCAGCGAAAGTCATGGCAGTGAATGCCTCTTTGTTGGCGGTGAGGAATCGATCAAGCAGTGGGGGAAATCGTTTCATGATCTTTGCATTTTACGCAAAAAGTAAAAATTTGCAAATTATTTCTTGCAATGATTTGCGTGATGTGCAAATATTCGCAATACGCAAAACTTAACCATCATGAAACAAGCAAAAATTTCCGTCATCCAGTCCCTTCTCGGGCAGTGCAGATTATTGGTAGGATCCACGGATCCGGAAGTGGCAGCGGCAGCCGCTGAAGTGCAGGCCAGCCTGAGTGCCCAACTGGCCAAGGTGATGCAGGAGCAGGAACCCAAGGCTGCCTGATTTTTCAACAATCAACTCTGACTATCATAAAAAATGAGCTCATTGAAGAAACCTGGGATCAAACTGCTGGCGGCGGACCGACTGAAGCTGGAGAAGGCTAATGCTCTGCTGGCTGATGTCGTGGCTGACCGTTTCACAGATAAGAGTGCTAATGAGATTGGGAGTGCTGGTCTACGGATCTGGGAGATGATTTACAACGCCAAGCAGTCAATCGCTTCTGCTTTGCGAGACTAACCCTTTGGATGCGGCGGCATGGGAGGGCGCGAAAGCGCAACCATGGCGGCTCGGAACCTAACATCGTGCCAGTTCAAATCTGGTCCGCATCCACCAAATTTTACCAATAACTGATTATGGAAAAACCATTCATGACGCCCCACTGTGCGACCGGGATCTTTCCGGTGTGGATCCGGGCATCGGAGGCACTGCCGGATAGCTGCCGGGATGTTCTTGTCACTGATGGCGGGTTCGTCCTGGTGGGAAGCTATCAGGAAAGTTGGCATGGGGACGGATACCGCTGGGAGTGTACCGTTTCCGAATACGGGTTTGATAGCGTGATCACGCACTGGATGGAGTTGCCTCCAATCCCTGAACTTTAACTAAAACAGGATATGACAGCGACAATGAAATTGCGCCCAGCTACGAAGGCGGGAGGGGTGGTGGTGAGTGAGGCAGTCCGGGCAGGGATGCTGGCTCTGCTGGGGATTGAAGAGGGGGCGATGCCTGCTGCGGTGGTGGGAGGACAGGTGATGGTGGTGGTGCCGGGATTCATCCGGGGGCCGCAGATGGGGGAGATCTGCCCATGGACGGGATTGAGCGGACGGGAGTTTTTCGATCTGCGGACGCTGGGGGTGGTGCTGGATGGGGTGAAGCTGTTGGAGCCTTTTGCGGGATGGTATGCCGCGAATGAGGCGGGGAAAGGCAGGAAGGTGGTCCATGTGGATACGGCAGCCCTGCTGGAATATCTGAAGGAGAGGACGCGAATCGCGGCGGAACGCCGGGGTTGATTTCACATTTTACCTTAATCCAACGATCATGAAGACTATCAATTTAATTTCTGCCTTTTTACTGTTCTTTGTCTATTACTGGTGCTGCCTGGGTGCATTTATTTTGTTGCTGGCAGGCATCCCCATGGGGTTGGTGGCTCTTTTCACCTACGGCAGTGGGTGGGAAATGGCAGGGTTGCCGGATTGGATGCGTCTGCTGGGACTGGGGTGGCTGACGCTGGCGGCCCTTTGGATGGCGCAGGGAGAACTGCGGAAGATGCAAGCTCAGGACTTTGAGAGTAACAGATAACAAATCAAAAACCATGAGTGAGATCAATCTGAAGTTTTGCCCGGTGCTGTATTTTTTTCGTGCGGGGGAGGCGTTTGCCTGGCGGGAGAGTCAGCGGCAGTTGACTGAGCGGCGGATGGAGTCGCGGGTGGTGGTGCAGAGTCTGCGGCGGGCGCGGCGGAGTTGGCGGCAGCCATCCATGCAACTGCTGGCGGCAGAGGAGCAGATCATGGAGCAGCAGGATGCCGTGGGGTTGATGGAAGAGGCGTTATGGCAGGCAGGGCAACGGCTGGAGATGGCGCAGGAGCAGGTGGCGTCTCTGGATACTCTGGTGCGGTTAATGCTGGAGGGGCCGGAAGGTCTGGCCCTGGGGGAGACTTATGTGAAGCTGAGGTGGCAGCGGATGCAGGCGGAACGGGCGGATGCCCTGCGGAAGGCGGAGGAGACCGCCCGGGTCTTGACGGCAGAGGAGCGGGCGCGGGATGCGGCACTGACCCGGAAGATGGCGAGCTTTTCCTCCATCGCTCAAGGAGTGGCTGGGGTGGCGGCGGTGTGATTTTCTCAACAATAACTGAATAACTGAATATGAATATGATGAACCAAGGATACAATGTGGCTTTGCTGGCTGGTCTGGCGGGGGTAGCTCTGATACTAGCTCTGGACTGCCGGAGACAGCGGCGTCTGATGCAGAGGCGGCGGGAGATCCGCGAGGAGCAACTGGCCCGGGCGGAGCGTCTGGCGGCGGCATGGCGGGCACGGGATCCCCGAGGTGCTGCCTCTGAATACAATGACGAGGCTTTCTATGCGGTCTTGAAGGATAACTGATTTTAAATCCAATCCTCCAATCCTATCTGATATGAAAGTTCTGATTTTTCCTCCGCTGAAGGCGGGTGCTGGTGAGGTGCTTTCTCTGCGGGTCTCGCGGGGGCAGATGCTCAAACTGCAAAGCCAAGCCACTGAACTGAAGATCTACGGCAGGGCGGGGGGGGTATTGGCTTCTGTCCCGGCCTTGATCCGCGCCATCGGAGAGGGGGAGGTGCTGCTGGTGCGCCGGGATGCGCCAGTGCCGGAATCCGGTGGTGGCGTCCATCGGGGCTGCCCTGTGGATTAAATTTCTTTCCTGACCGCATGAATCCAATGAAACTGACGCAGGAGCAAATTGATAGCTTGTGTGATTACGCGGATAGCTGCCGTGCCCGGGGGCAGGGATGGGAGGATATTGTGCAGGGGCTGCATGATCTGGACCGGAAGGGGGAACTGGAAGGGCTGACGGTGGGGCTACTGCGCGGATGGCATGGGACGCAGCAGAAGCAGAAATACGCGGCAATGAAAAAGCAGGAGCGGCAGGAACTCAGGCTGGATGTGCCTACTGCGTCGGATATGACAGGGCGGGGCCAATGGGCGGAGCAAGGTACGGTCCAGGGGTTACCTGTGGTGGCCCTGCGTATTGATGATACGGCTGAGACTGAGGCAGAAGAGGGCCAGGCGCGGAGCTTTTCTGATGAGGCGCGGGAACTGGTGCGTTATCTGGGAGGTGATTTGATAGGGAAGGGCGCTCCCCGGTGGCAGTTCGCGGGGCACCGGGCTATGAAGGTGGGGCAGTATTTCGAGCGGCGGGAGGGGCCTGGTGAGTTGGAGGGCAGGCGGTGGTTGCGTAGTGCGGTGCTAATATGGTGTCATACGGCGAAAGGTGTGCCGGAACTGGTGGAGGTGTACCCGGAGCACCGGATCAAGCGGGTGATATCGCCCCAGCCTCCATGGCTCTGTTCTGAGACTCTGCGGCTGGAGGTATTTTCCCTGACAAATATTGGCCATGTGAAGTCAATGCAGGGTCTGCTGGAAGTGGAGGTGCGGCTGAAGGTGGAGGGGCTGCGGGAGCGGGAGCGGGAGGTGCTGGAGCGGCGGAAGCGGCGGCTGGAGGTCAAGTTGGCATTCGGCTCTGCGGAGGCGCAGATCTCTGTGCTGCGGGTGCAGCAGATCGTGAGCCGCCTGGCAACGGTGATGGACCTGCACTGTCCAGAGTTGACTGGTGCGGGAAGCGGGGCGGCCTTGGGGGCGGCTACGGCACGGACGCGGGCGGCAGAGAGTGCGGCGAGGCTGAAACTGGTGGAGGAACTGGCGGCCCGCACTGGGGGTCACGGAAAATATGCGGGACTGCGGGCGGGGGAGAAATACGCTGAGCGGGGCAGGGGAGCGGCGGCGGGAGAATCCATAACATAACTTTTATCTATGAGCGATACAACAAAACGCGCCGAATGGCGAAAAATGGTCAGGGTGTCCCCAGGAGTGGTGCCGCTGGAAGACTTCAACAAACCAGTGAAACCGCCGGGGCGACCCCGGCGGCTGACGGATGAGGAGCGGCGGGAGCGGACGAAGGCGGCAAACCGTGCCTGGCGGGAGAAGGAACTGCTGCGCCGCAAGGAGACGGAAGCTGCGACTGGCAGTGTGAGGAAAGGCCCGGGGCCAAGGCGGATGCCGCTGGATGGCCGCGTTTTTGGAGAACTGACGGTGGTGGAGTATGCGGATACGATAGGAGAAGCGGGCTGCCGCAAGGCCCGCTGGAGGCTGCGGTGCAGTTGCGGGGTAGTGGTGGTGCTGCGGACAGATCAACTGATGGCCAAATATGGCAGGAAGCACTGCGGCCATGCCCGGGGCCGGAAGTTTACTCCTACGGAACCGCAAGCGGGTGATAGGCCCAAACGGGGTGGCCGTGGTCTGCTGCAAACGCCGGGAGCAAGGCGGCAATGGGGCCGGAAAGAGCATACTGCCCCCCGGGAGTCAAGTGCGGCGGAGGTGGAAGAGCAGGCCCTGCAAGCGGCGGAAAAGATAGCAAACCGGAAGCTGCGTCAGGAAAATGAGGCCCGCGCCCGCCGGGGGGAGCGGTGGATCCCTGCGCCAGTGAAGGAACTGGATGCGGCGGGCTGGATCCGACTGCTGCGGACGATGCGGCGGGCAGGAGCCCGGTGGTCTGAGCTTAGTATGGAGATGGAGAGTGCGGCGGCCTTTGGAGTGACGAGGGAAATGGTGGAGGAAGATACCTGATCGACCATTTCCGGAGAAGGCTCTGCCCTATATTTTTGTGAGCCGAACGCACAAGCTGACCTATGACCACCGCGCCAACAGACTCCGAATCCACGCAGACCGTCAACGCGGTGGGCATTAGGTCCAGCGCCTTGTTCGGCTTTGTCGGTTTCGAGCCGGTGACGTTGGCCGAGGCGAACGAATGTCTTGCATCGTGGGGGCATAAAATGGGGCCGATCAATCGCGGGAATCAAGGCGCGACCTGTCACGCCCTCATCCACGAAGGGAACGCCGTAGCCGTCACGACGGCGAGCAACCTCATCGCGCCAGTGGTGGGCGGTGGCTGTCAGTGGATGACGCGGGACAACACAATCGAGCTTTCGCGGCTCTGCGCTGCCCGTGGCGGTCTCTGCCGCGTGGCTCTGCGCCTCTGGCGCGAGTTCGTGTTCCCTGCGATGGGCTACGAGTTCGCCGTGAGCTATCAGGATGCCGACCTGCACAACGGCAACACCTATCGCTTCGACGGCTGGGAGCGCGTAGGAAGGGCACGTAGCGGCACCGACACGCGATCCGGCAGACCGGGGCGCGACAAGTGGGTGTGGGCGTGGCCAGGTAAGCCGAACAGCGTATTATCCAAACCCTGATTAAAATATTGGATATCCCACTATCAGGGAATTCCCTATAAACCATGGACCTCCTTCAACTCACCACCGAAGCCAAGGAGCGCCTGACCATCCCGGACGTGTGGCAGCGGCTGGGCCTGCCCGGGGAAGCGCGGGCGCAGGGCGTGTGCAAGTCCCCGTTCCGGCAGGACCGGAGCGGGGCCAGCTTCTCCATCTTCAAAAGCGGGCGCATGTTCAAGGACCATGCGGAGGGAGACAACGCGCAGGGGGATGTTGTTTGCTTCATCGAGTTGGCCACCGGCTGCGACCGTGCCCAGGCCATGCGCACCCTCGTGGAACTGGCGGGCATGGGGCACCTTTTGGGGAGCGGTCAGAGGGCAGAGGGCAGAAGTCAGATAATGCCCGTGGCCATGGAACCCCGGCCCGCCATGCCGGAGCGGGGCACCGGCTGGGGATTCCGCCCTTTGCCGAAGCTGCCGGAGACTTTGCCAGTGGATGCAGCCTTTGTGGAAGCCATCGCCACGCAGCGCGGGCTGGAGCCGTGGGCCATCCTCGCGGCAGTGGACCGTGGCCTGCTGGCAAAGGTGCGGCACTATGACCGGGATTGCTGGATGGTGCGGGACGCCACCGGCTGCAATGGGCAGGTGCGGCGGCTGGACGGCCAACCGTGGATGGTGAAAGGCAGCGCCATGAAAGGCCTTACCCTCCCCGATAGCTGGGCCTCATGGCCGCTGGGCTGTTCCCACCATCAATCATCAACCATCAACCATCAACCCTCCCCCACCCCCGGCCTGCTGCTGGTGGAAGGCGCACCAGACCTGTTGGCAGCGGTGCAGGTGATCGAGGAGGAGGGGCAGGAAGCGGCCTTTTCCCCCGTGGCCATGCTGGGCACCGGGCACCCCATCCAAGGCAGTGCCCTGACGCATTTCACGGGGCGGCATGTCGTGATCGTGGAGCAGAATGACCCGGTGAAAACCCGCCGGGATGGCAGCACCTACTACCCCGGCCAGGAAGCCGCCGCGAAGTGGCAACAACAACTTTCCCCGGTGACCGCGAGCGTGCGCATCATCCACCTCCCGGCTGAGATGCCGGGCAAAGACCTCAACGACTATCTGAAATGGCCGGGCCGCCAAAGGTTGCTGACGGGCCACGGATGGCACGGATGAAACGGATGACACAGATGATTCAAGGCTGAAAATATCTGTGCTATCTGTTAAATCCGTGCTATCCGTGGCCCGTCAGCCACCAGAATCCGCCGTCAAAGTTGCACAAAGTCGCCGGAAGTCGTCTAAGGTTGCCAGAAGTTGACAGCGCAGGACCGTGACTTTGCGGAATGGGTAATGGATAGGGGGGACGCCGGGCAATGTGCCCGTGATCCTACCTGAATCCTACCATGGCTGTAAATCTTTCCCCGTCTGCCACGGGCACACCTACCCCCGGCGCGCCCGCTGCCGGTGGTTTTGATGCGGCTGCATCCCAGAGCGCGGAGCTTGTGAACGTCGATGACGCTCTCATGGCCGATTTGCTGGGAGATGCCGAGACCCCTGCGGGCGATGAAGACCCTGCCAGCAACCCTGATCCGCTAGACGGTGACGACGCCGCCTCCAGTGAGGATGGCGAAGAAGCCACGGATGAGGATGATGCAGCGGAGTCAGATGCCAATTCTGAAGACGAAGACGCCAACCCTGACGACACGGAAGCCGACCCCGCCGACCCCAAAACGGAAGCCCCCAAGGGCACGCCCGCTGCGGTGCGCAAGGCCCTCCAGGATGCCAAAGTCCCCCACGGACTGCTCAAGCGAATCGACAAAGCCTTTGAACACAGCCGCACCTACCGCGAAGAAGCGGAGCGGCTGCGCCAGGACCTGGCCAATGCCCCGGAACCCGTCACCCTGGCACCCAGCGCGGCCCATCCCCTATCGGATGTGCAGACGCCGGATGCCCTGGATGACCGCCGCCAAGCCGCCGAATTCTGGCTGGACTGGTGCGCGGATAATCCTGACGGTGGCACCCTGGGCACCGGAGCACAAACCCGCGAGTTGACCGCTGAGGAAACCAACGCTCAACGGCGTTGGGCCAGCAACATCCTGAAAGCCCTGCCTGCCCGCCAGCAATATCTGGCACAGCGCCAGCAAGCCCGTAGCACCGCCCAACAGGCCCTGCCGGAGATGTTCCGCAAGGACACGCCGGAATACCGGGCCGCCCAGGCCCTCGTGGCCGGCACGCCGGAACTCGTCAATCAGCCAGACTATGAAATGAGCCTGGCAGATATGGTGCGCGGCCTTAAATACCGCGTCATGGAATCCAAGGGCTACACCATCGCCCTCGTCCCCCCGTCCAAGAAGAAAGCCCCTGATGCCGCCGCGCCACCCGCTGGCAAGGCCCCTCTGAAAGCCAGGCCTGTCAACCCGCCGCTCTCCAAACCCACCCCCACCCCGACCGGCGGCAAGCCGGACCTGGACCACCTTTCCCGGAAGGCATCCAGCGGCAGTGAGAAGGATGTGGATGCGCTGCTGATGGCAGAACTGGCCTGACAAAACCAACGCCCCCCTACCCACTTACTCCCATGGCTCTTCTCCTCGACCACCAGACCGCTACCACGCTCCGCGTGCGCGATGTCCGCAAATCCTTCATCCTTATCAACGCCGAGCACAACCCTGTCACCTCCATGGCTGCCAAGGGTGAAGCCCCCAACAACACTCTGATCGAGTGGCCCCTGCGCCGTGTGCCCACCAGCACTACGGTGACCGGCACCATGGACGGCCTCGCCGTGCTGGATGCCGACTTCCAAAACTTTGAGGACCGCAAGACGATCCTTCAAGGCCGCCTCATGAAGATCCGCGAAGCGATCGGCATCGGCGACATCGCCGATACCGTGACAGATCAATACGGCATGGACGGCAGCACCCTCTTTGGGGAAGCCACCAAGATGGCGCTGATGAAAGCCCGCAGCCGCATGGAAGCAGTGACCGTGGGCACCCAGGAATCTGTGCTGCAATCCGGCACCGTGGCATCTTCTCCCGTGCCTTTTGTCACCCGTGGCCTAAGCCTCTGGGTGGGTAAGGGTGCCACCGGAGACCTGCCCATCACTGACACTTGGGCACAAACGCCCGCCAACAGCATCTTCACCACCGCCGCCAATGCGGATAACCCTGACAAGATCACGGAAGCCAACGTCCGCGCCGTCTGCCGCAGCGTGTATAACACGACCAAGCAGAAGGGGAACTGGATGCTGTTCTGCTCTTTGGATTTCCAGGAGCAGTTCAACAACTTCGTCAAAACTGGCGATGTGACCAGCACTACCGCCCCGCTGCGCCGCTTCAATGGCGACACCAGCGCCAGCGAGATGAAGCTGGATGTGCAGACCTACGTAGGCCCTGCCGGCCGGATCACCCTGATCCCCCACATGAGCCTGCCTGCCAAGGTTTTCGGGCTGCTCCTTGATATGCAGTACGTCAAGCTGCGCATGGCGCGGAATGCCCGCTTCGTCCAGCTCACGGAAGACGGCAGCGGCCCCCGTGGCTTTGTGGACGCCATCTTCAGCGTCTGCTGCGAGAACCCCACCGCAATGGGCAAGTTCATCCAGCTGACCTGATCCCTGACCTGACCTGACCTGACTTCTCCAGCCCCAGCCTATGAACGCCACCGCCAGCGCCGCCCTGATCGATGAGTCTGATGGACTCACCCTGCACGGGCGTGCGCAGCGGCTGGCGGACGTAGGCTACAGCGTGGACGATGAAATCCACGATGCGGTGCTGGGTCTGTCAGATGAGGAACAGTTCCGCGTGCTGGAAGCATTCCGGACGGATGCCACCAATAAGCTGGTGCTGGCCAAGGCCCGCGCCCTGCGGATTGGCGAGATCAACAGCCGCCTGGAATTCGCCGCCAACCATGAGCTGGACGGCCTGCGCCTGGAAAGCTCCATGCCCAAGGAAGTCTATGACTTCTGGCTGAGTGAACAAGTCAGTCTGGGGGGCAATCCATGGGAAGATGACACCTTCATGGCGGAATTCCTCCGCGACAATCCGGAGTGCGCTATCAAGGAGACCAGCAAAAACATCGTTGTCACCAACGCCTTTGATTTCACAAACCGGAAGGAGGCGGCATGACGGACACCGTGCCTATCATCGCCTTCGGCCAGGTGGTGGATGCCGTGGCCACGCGCATGGGCTGGGATCCGATCCGCTTGCAGAGCAATCAGGCGGCGGCGCTTACCGTCTACCTGAATGCGGCCATGGAGACGGTGTGGAATTTTGCAGACTGGCCAGAGGCGATGCGCTGCGAACTACTGCCTGTGAATGATAACCTAATCCCCTGGCAGGCCAATCCCATCACGACCCGGATCATCACCACTGATCTGACCACCAACGGTCTCTTTGAAGCCAGCCTGCTGGGCTGGACGAATTCCGGCACGCTCTGGCAATGGCAGGCCGGCACGGCAGTATTTTCCTGTACCCAGGCAGATGCCACAGCGGCAGAGGCTGGCCTTTTCCAGACCGTTACTGGCCTGACCATAGGACGCGTTTACCGCCTCACCTTGGATCTGACCCTGCCTGCCATCAGCATGGGGGATTTTGTGAAGGTGAAAGCAGAATCTGGCGCCACAGTGCTGCACCTTTCTGCAGCGCTGACGAAGAGCACCTTGTACACGGCGGACTTCACCGCCACGGCTACCACTGCCAAGATTTCCATCCAACTTTTCCCTACCAATACGGTGATGGTTGCCGGTGCCGCCCCCAAGTTCACCGGACAGGCAGCACAGTTTACCCTGCATGACACCGCCCTGATCCGTATCGCACCAAGGCCACCCTTGGACATGGTGCGCGGCGTTTTTGGCGAGGATCCGCTCTCGGTGGATGCGCCTGTCACCTACAGCTACCGCCTGGGCCCCGGCTGCCTGCATCTGCTGGCTACGGCCCGTGATGTGGCGGAAGCCTGGGTGCTCTACCGCCCCCTGCCCCCCGTCTACACCAGCAGCCTCTACAGTGATAGCACCACCTACCAGAATGGTGGGCTGAACTCCCTGGCCTACGATACCACCAGCGGCCATGTCTACCGTGCCCTGCCGGTGGATCCCTTCACCGCGCAGGCCTTGACCAATACCGCCTACTGGGAAATCGCCGGAGTGCCTGCCCGCTGGAAGGAGGCCCTGATCCGCCTCGCCACGGCAGATGCCCTGGAGGAGCAGGACCAATACGCCAAGGCCACCCGCCTGCGGGCGCAGGCCATGGACCTGATGGAGAATGCCGCCCTCACCCACTACCACCAGAGTGGACAAACCAAAAACTACCGAACCCCCATCGCCGCCTGACACTTATGGAAATCGGAGACGCCATTGTTCAAACTGCCTTCGGCGCTGTCGCCGGGGGCCTCATCGCGGTGGTGAAGGTGCTCTGGGTGCGCTCGGAGAATTGCATTGAGGAGCACAAAGCCAAAGACGCCCGCATCGAAAACATGGAGAAAATCATCGGCGCTTGTGAATCCGAAAAGTGCCCCGCCCGGATCCGGCTCTGGCCACGGCATGATGCCGCACCCCATGGCCCAGCCCCCCGACCCCATACCCCCCCAACTCCTGCCTGATCTTATGAGCTACACCAACCAACAGGGAATTACCAACCTCAAGGAGGGCGGAATCGCCGTGGCTTCCCTCATCAAATCTTTTCTCTCCGCCAATGCGGATGGCAAGATCACCCTGGCGGAATGGGTGGGCCTCGGCATCGGCAATGCCGCCCGCACCATCGATGCCCTGAAAGACGCGCACCTGATTTTTCCTGAGCTGATGGACCTGCAGCCGTTTGAGTTTGAGGAGTTTTATTTCAGCTTGCTGGACACCTTGGGACTGGAAGACAGCGGCACCAGCCGCCGCCGCATCGGGGCCGTGTATGACCTGATCCTGCATGCCCTGATCTGCACCCGCGAGTGGAAGGATGAGGTGAGCGGCTATGAAGCGGCCAACCCCATCATCCCCCCCGCCGTGGAGAAAACCACGGTAGAAGCCGTGGAGGCACCCACACCAAAAGCCAAAGCCAAAGCCAAAAAGCCGTGAAAAATTACCTCCTGCCATGTCTGGCCCTCCTCACTGCCGCCACCCTTACTGGTTGCGGGAGTACCGCCGGTTACAAAGGGCCCTCCCTGAAATTCGGGATCGGCTACGAAGGAGTCGAGCTGTCCATCACCCTCATCAGCAAACCCGCCGCGCCACCCCTGACGGATGCGGGCAATGCCTTCAATGCGCTGCTGCCCGGCGCTGGTTCCGGCGGCAAAACCCCTGCCCTCACCACCCCATGACTGCCGCCCAACGCTTCAATACCTTTCTTCTCTTTCTCCTCGCCTGCCTCTGGCTGGGGTTTGTTTTTCTCTTCGCCCTCGCCCACTTTAATCCCTGATCCTATGCCACTTATCTCTGTTTCAACCGCCGGGGAAATCCCCGGAGCCCAAGGACGAAAAGCCGTGATTTTGCAATTAAAATCCGGGGATTGCAACTTCGGAGCCGCTGGCATGACCGGAGCCAGTGACGCCACCGGCAATTCTGGCATCGCCATGACCATCGGCGTGCCCATCGCCCTGACGGATGAGCAATACAGCACCTACTCACAGCCCATCGGCCTGTATTCCGTGGGCGGTGCAGTAATTTCATATCAAAACTTTTTCTGATCTGCACCCATGGCTATTACTATTCTCGGCAGTACATCCAGCGGCGGCGGCAGCTCCACTCCTGTGGTGCAGACCTTACCAAACAACGATGCCACCATTGCCGCTGGCACGACCGTGGCAAGAATTCCGGCCCTCTCTTCCAGCAGATTTTACAACCTGCCCCTGGCCAGTGGTTATGCCAATGGTAGCACCTTGACGATTTTGGATTCGGCTGGCTCGCTGAGTGCTTCAGTGGTTGCAAGTATCAGCAGCGCCACTGACATTATTAATGGTGCGAACCCTCTCATTTTATCCACGCCCTATGCCTCGCCCGTCCTGATATCCAATGGGGTTGACAAATGGACACTGGACATCCGTGGCGTGTCCAGAGGCGGCACCGGGGCGACTGATGCCGCCGCGGCGCGGACAAATCTTGGGCTGGGGACGGGTAATACTCTAGCGTTGACGGGTCTTACATTAGGCACTTCTGGAAATTTATTCGGAGGCACAAATCTCATTGAACAGCGGAACGGAACCAATGCGCAGGCGTTTCGGGTTTACAACACTCTTCCAAGCAGCGGATCAACTGCTGGAGAATGGTTTGAGGTGGACTGGCAGAGCACTTTTAACACAGTTAAAATTGGTCCTAATAAAGGGGTTACTGGAAATCGCAGGGCCTTTAATTTGTGCATTGATGGCAACGCATATTTTGGTCTATCAAAAGACGGCGCATCATCTGGAGCTTGGTGGTGCATTGCCACATCCGGCCATTTGATTACCAATAGCCACAACACCTACGACATTGGCGCTGCTGGCGGGGTTAATTGTCCGAGGAATATTTATGTGGCCGGACTTGGCACATTTGGGGGGACCGTCACTACTGGCGGGAGTCTGATCCTGGGCAACTCCGCTGGCACAATATCTCTGTCTGGCGCATTGATAAATATTGGAGCGGGTGCAACAACAGGTATTTTGCTGGCACCTGGAGGCACGCCTACTATGCACTTAGGCGGCACCACCTCCGCATTTCCCGCGATCAAGCGCAACGGGACCGGGATTGATATTGTGCTGGCAAATGATTCCGGGTTTGCTCCGATTAAAGGCAAAATCACCACGGACACCGCCTATACCGCCACTGTAGTAGCCGCAACTGGCTACATCACCATCTACGACTCGACCGGAACTGCATACCGAGTGCCGTGCGCTGTTTGATAACAATTTTACACATGAACCCAACCTACAAACAAAACCTAGTCACCAGTCGCAACGCCAACCTTGCAGAACAGTGCGATCTTAAAGAGCGCCTGAAGCAACTGGAGAGCGAAGAGACGCAGCTCAAAGGCGCGATTGCCATCCTGACGCAAATTGAATCCGCTGAAGCCGACAAAGCCAAGGCTGAACAACCCACTACCTAATAACATATGGCCACAATTACTATTCCGCTCAATACTCCCGCCGAACGTCAAGAGGTAACGCCAAAGACGTTCAATGAACTCTACATCATGGATCTTGCCATCTCCGCACGGTCTATGGGCGAGCAGGATTCTGTTTACGTTGAGTACGTCCCATTTGATCAGGCAACTGGTGATCGACTCCTGTCTGATCGGCGGGAAATCCGGCTCCCATTTTGGGAAATTGTTAATGAAGTTCCGTCTGCTGCTGCGGCTTTTGCGGCGGTTGCTGCCGCCATCCCTGATCTGATTGCTTACCAAGAGGCAAAGCAAGCGGCTGAAGCTGCCGCAATCCCAAAATAACATGAACGCCCTGCTGCCCGCTACCCGCCCCCGACTGGGCCGTGAGGATGCCCTCGCCCGGCTTGCTGCGGCAGGCGTGATGCGCATCCCGCAGGAGGTGGTGGTGATGGCGCTGCGGGGCTACTACCAAGAGGTGGAAAGCAGCAACCAGCGGGGGATTTACGATGATGCGATGGTCATCTTTGGCACGGATCACTACAGCACCTACAATGCCAACGTGGATCCCAGCGTGTTCCGGACGCACATCGCAAGGCTGAAGCCGGGAGTCTATGAATATCAGATCGGCATCCACGGCCTGAGCAAACCCAAGGCGCGACAATATCAAGCCTACGTGCAGGCGAGCGAGGTGACGGTGATCCGCGACGGCGAGGGCGAGGATACCGGTTGGTTCGGGATCAATCTCCACCGTGGCGGGGACAGCGGCACTTCCTCCCTGGGCTGCCAAACCATCCCTCCGGTACAGTGGACGGCATTCAACGCCACGCTGAAAGACCAGTTGGCCCGCCGGGGACAAGCGACCTTCCGCTACGTCCTGATTTAACGGCACCATCAACTATCAACCATCAACCATCAACTTTTAACCATCAACCCATGCGAACCCCCACTGCCCCAGAAGATGGCCAGCTCCTCGAGGAACTGGACACGGCCTTCTATGGGGTGGACAACCGCCGGGAGCCGGGCCTGCTGCGTAGTCCCCGCGGATACAATGCCAGCAACCAGGAGCTAAGTAATCCGGGCCTGCTGGCAGATGCGCTGAATGTGCGCCTGCGCGATGGCAATGTGACGCGGCGCGGCGGGATCCTGCCCCCGGCGGATTTAAACGCGCCCGACTTTGTCACCCTGGTGGGCAGTGGGATCTGGCAAGATCCTGATGCCTCTGAATGGCTGGTGGCGCTGCGCCCCACGGAGACCTGGCTGACGGCGAGCAATCGCAGTCCGCTCTGCCTGCCCCTGCCCGCCGGAGTGACCCTGGCGGAACCGGTGGAGGTGGTGCAGACCTTCAACCGGCTGCTGCTGTTGCGCGGATTTGACCTGCCGCCACTGGAGTGGCTGGGCGACTATTCCCAGCCTTGGCAAATCGTGGAACGCAGCCCGGTGGAAGAGGATACGGCCAGCTTTCTGGATGCTCTGCCGCCCACGGCCTGGGCGATCACCACGCAGGACCGCACGTTCTTCCCGGTGGATGGCGATACCCTGGGCTGGTCTGACCTGCTGGACTATACCCGCGTGGATACCGCTCTGGCCCGCGAGCGATTCAATGAGGGAGAGTCTGACAGCATAACCGCCGCCGCCCCCTATCAAGGTAACCGTCTGGTGGTCTTTAAGAACCGCTGCATCTACTACATGGAAGGGCTGACTCCGGCGATGGATGCCTACCGGATAGACAAGCTCCCCATCCAGGTGGGCTGCATCGCCCGACGCACTCTGGCGGCAGTGGGCGGTGACCTGTATTTCCTGGGAGAGGGTGGCCTGTATTCCATGGGGCAAACGATCAATAACGGATTGCGCGGGGAAGCGGTGCCGCTGTCCTTCCCGGTGCAGGGCTGGATCGACCGGATCAACTGGACCTATGCGGACAAGGCGGTAGCCATCTTCGACGGTACGACAAATCTTTACACCCTGGCAGTACCGCTGGACGGTGCCACCACCAACAATGCGCTGCTCCACTATGACACGGTGAACCAGCAATGGATCGGGCTGGACCGATTTGACAAACCGACCAATGCCGCGCTCTCCGGGGTGCCGGCCGGGAATGTGCTGGACCCGGCCCGCCCCTGGGAGATCCGCCAACGCACGGACCTGCTGCAAGGGATTAACCGGCTGCATCTGCACCCTGTCTTCGGACGGCCCGCCGTGATCATGACCACGGGCAAGGCGAAGTTTTTCCTGTTGGGCGAGGCGGAATATGACACTGTGGATGGGATCAGCTATGAACCGCTGATGCGGGTGCGCACGCGGGGATATCTGCTGGGCACGCTGCAAATGAAACAGGTGCAGCAGATCTGCCCCAGCATAGCCACCCAGGATGCGGAACTGACGCTGCTGGCATGGACGGATGGGGTGAGCGAGGCGCAGCCGCTGCTCCGCGCCCAACGCCGCAGCCGCTACGGCAGCCGGAACTGGCGGCAGACCGCCTACGCGCCGGAGAATACGGGCAATGACTTCGCCAAGCCGGACCGGGAGGACTACACCTGGAAGATCGAGGACCAGCCGCGCCTTAATAACGGGATCACCCTGGGCCTGCTCCAGGACTACCAAGAACCCTGCCCGGTGCTGGCGCGGGACTGCCGCTGGCTGGCGCTGGAACTGATCAATACCACCGGACGCTGCACGCTGCGCAGCATCACCGCCAGCGGCCCCGCGCCCCGGCACCACGCCCGACCTTCTACCTGACCTATGCCATCTTCCCCTGTCTCCCTCACTGTTACGCCCGGCTACACGTTTCCCACCTCATCCTCACGGATCGGGGCCACGGAGCTGAATCTGGCTGCCAATCCCGCCGTGCGCCTCGTGCCCAATGGTGCCCTGGGACCGGAGTTCCTTGATATGAATGCCATAGCGCAGGCCACAAGCGATGCAGCCACGCGGAACTATTTGCAGAAGGGGAACTTCGCCTACGAGGACTGGCAAAACGGCAACGGCTTGAGCGTGCTCGCCGGGGCGACCAGCAGCAATGCGCAAGGCTGGTATGCCCGGCCTATCGGCGGCCCAGTGACGGTGCTGCGCGCAGAGGATAGCCCAGGGAATAAGAGCACCTGGAGCGCGGAATTGCAGGCCGGCACGGGAGTGACCCAGCTGGACTATTACTCCTGGATCCCGCCAGCAGTGGGTTCCGGATTCCGGGCAGGGAATGTGACCTTCAGCCTGTGGGTGAAGAATCTTACCAACGCAGCAATCAACTGCCGCCTGTTCTGCGATGTGGCATCCAATACCAATGAGCGCGCCACCCTGACCAATCAGGTGCCAGGCACGCTGACCAGCATTCCAGTGAATACCTGGACGCGCCTGACCCTGACGGTGGATGCCGCCACCCTATCCCTCCAGAAAGGTAGCGGCTGGGGCCTGCGCACCACTGCCCTGACCGCTCCCGGAAATGCTATCCGCATTGCCGAAGCGCAATTTGAAGCCACCACCACCGCCACCAGCTTTGCCCGCCCGGTGCCACCTGCGGCGTCTCTGGCATTCCTCTCCCGCCTGACGGATGCAGAGCGGGTGCTGGGTGCGGAAATAGTGGTGCAGTTGTCCAGTGGTGAGCTGCGATTGCTGCCTTCCCCACCCACCAGCATCTTTGCCCCAGTGCTCGGCTTTGACCGGACCAATGGCATTCCGGTCTGGATCGATAGCAAGGGATTCATCGAAGTCTATCAATACACCGGAGCAGATCAACTGCTGACGGTGCCCGCCGGTATCACCAGCATGGAGGTGTACTGCTGGGGCGCTGGCGGGAGAGTCACGGCGGACAAGCCTAGTGGTGTAGGCGGATTTGCCTATGGTACGTTCCCAGTAGTTGCCGGACAATCTTTCACTTTGGTGGTAGGCGGTGCCGGTGGAACCTCGACTGCTGGAGCCTATGGATTTGGCGGCACCGGGGATACTAATTATGCCGTTGGCGGCGGACTAAGCGGACTTTTCAGCGGCACCACCAAAGTACTGGAAACGGACGCTGCCCGCGCCCTACTCATCGCAGGAGGTGGTGGCGGCGTCGATTCACATAATAATGTGGCTGCAGGCAATGGAGGCGACACGGATCCCAACTGGGGCGGAGGCGAATCCACCATGCGCGGCTTTCCTGGGACTGCCAACGTAAGCAATTCTGGAGGCGGGGGCTATGCTGGCGGGGGTGATGGTGCCTATTATGCTGCCAAAGGCGGCACCAGCTACCGCCGCACCAGCGGTACCTACCCCACCACTGGCAGCACCACCGGAGGTTTGGAATTCACCGCCCGCACCACCCCGGTGGTGGCCGGCCAGCAACTCACCGTGCCCGGCAGCACCAACGCAAAATACCAGAACCAAGCCGGACAGAGCGGACGCAACGGTCTCATCGTTGTGAAATGGATCCCTTGATCGTACTCTTATCCCACCAATATCATGGCCCGTGGCGCTACTACAAATTCACTGATTCAGCAATCCAGCCAGAAGGCAAACTCGCGCCCAATTGATAGCGGCACAAAGACAACAACTTCGGACAAGGCCCCACAGATCAACCTCCTGAAAATGGGGCGCGATAGCCTGCAACTGCAGCGGGAAGCCCTGCCGCAGCAGCTGGAAATGCAGCAGACGTATGGCCCGCAATTCGCCGCGGCGGATGTGGCCACAGCCAATGCCCGCGCCTCCGGCGAGATGGCCGGCGTGAGCGCCAATGGGGCAAACTTCAACCGCGCCCTGCGCAGCGCCTCCCCGGAGATCGACCAAGCGACCAGCGCCATTACCGGCAACCTGAGCCAGCTGGGCCCCAGCGACATCGAGCGCGAGCAGCAGCGCCAAGCCCTCGCTGACCTGCAGCTGGGCGGGCAGCTCAGCCCGGAGGAGACCCGCACCGCCAACCAAGCCGCCCGCGCCGCCTTCGCCGCCCGTGGTCTGGGACGCGGACAAAATGCCGCGATAGGCGAGGTGATGAACCGCGAGCAATACGCCAACAGCCGCCGCGACCAACGCCGTGGCTACGCCAGCGCAGTGGATGGGCAATCCATCAACCGCCGCAACACGGACGCCGCCATCGCCAACAACGCGCAAAACACCCTGGGCAGTTTCTACGATCCCCAAATGCGCCTCTACGGACGCGGCGGCAGTGCGGTGAGCGGCCAAGTGGCAGGCCCCAACGCGGGCAGCCCGTACCTGCAAACCGCCGGCCAAGTGGCCACCGCCAACCTGAACGCGCAGGACGCCTTCCAGGCCCGGAAACAGGAACAATATCAATTCGGCGTAAACCGGGAGGACAGCTACTATTTCAGCGAGCAAAACCTGGCCAACGGCAACGCCAACGCCGCCGCCGCCCGCAAAGCCAGCACCACCAATGCCGTCATCGGAGCCGCTGGCACCGCCGCCGGAGTCGCCGCCTACGCGTGGATGCTGGGCCTCCTCTAAAATTTCTCCATTTTCCAATTTCCAAATTTCCCCATTTCCTGCCATGGCCTACTCTCCCCGCTCGGATCTCCTCACCCCCACCGTGGCCCCGGACACCCAGGGCTATGGCCCCGGCATCACCGCCGGGATGAATAACTTTTCCAGCTTGGTCACTCAAGGCCTGGCCAATAAACGGCAGGACCAGCGCGATCAGAAACTCTGGGACCAGACCCTGATCCGCGACAAGGCCAACTTCGACCACGACTACAGCATGATGGACCGGAAGGACACCCTCATGGACAAACGGGAAGCCACCAGCAAGCAGGACCTCTCCGAATTTTCCATGGGCATCTGGGAAGCCATGAAGTCCCAGAAGCCAGACCTGATCTCCCCGGAAGTGAATGACAAATTCTACGGAGCCAACGCCAACACGCGCAACGCCCTGGCCCTGACCAAACAAAAGGAACTGGCAGATGCCATGAAATCCCAGATGGAAGCAGACCGCCGCACTGCGCAAGCCAAAGCCGCCAATAACTGGAACCAGACCCCAAACCCAAACAACATGATCAATGACCTTGGATCAATGACCAGCAGTAAGACCCAAGGCCAAGCCGGATTCCAAGACATCGGCAATGGCGTGACCGCAGCCTTCGGACCGGACGGCAGGCCTATTAACCCAGCTTACCTCCTGCAAGGTCCCACCAATTCCTCAACCAATCTCTGGGACAGTAACCAGCAAGGGCTTCCCCCTGACTTTAAACCCTTGATCCCGCCAAAATCCAAAGAAACCGACAAGACAAAACTGGTCCCCCGGCAGAACTCCAATGGAGGCGTGACTTGGTATGACCCCTACACTGGCCAACCCGTAGCCGGTGCCGATATGCCACCCCCACCAACCGCTGCTGCCCCTGACCCAGGTGCCCGTAGTGCCTCCGGCTACTACCGGCCCCAAGGGAATGCCTACCTTCCTGCCGGTTCCAATACAACGGTGGGAGGAATCCGATATTAAGCATGGCCACGCTCAACGAAATCCTGACCTACGGCAATGAGCTGGACCCCGCCACCGGCCAGCCCCGCGCCAATGCCATGCAACAGGCGGAAGCGGTGCGCGCCTGGCACCGCGAGACGGTAGACTATGGCCGCGCCGCCGTGGCGGACACTACCAATCCCCTGCCAGCCGATGACTTTTGGAAGGGCACCCTGGCCGTGGATGATGAGGTGACGCAAACGCTGGAAGCCCTGCGCACCACCGCGATGGCGGATACCGCCACCACCCTGTTCCAAGACCCGGCAGAACTGCAAAGCTTTTGGCGGGTGTGGGAAAGCAGTGGTAAAGACCCGGAAAACATGGATGCGCCGGAGCGCTGGATCGCCAACGCCCGCGCCATCGACCAAGTGGGGCAGGCCCGCGCCTTCCAAGCGCCACGCTACCAGTCCGGACAGATCGGGATCGGCCCGAACGTGCTGGGCCACTACCTGATCCGGGAGAAGGAAGACGGCACCGGATACCAAAGCTACGTCCAGAGCGCCATCCCCACCAAGCAGGAGATCAAACAAGCGGACGGCACTACCAAAACCGTAGAAGCCCTGCCGCCCCCCATCACGGTGGACCTGCCCACCATCGAGGCGATGCGGCAGAAGGCGAATGAGCGCCTGGCCAAGACCTCCCAAGACTGGAACCTCTATCAACCCCGTGAACGCGCACCCGTGCCGGGCGCAGGAATGTTTGACGCCTTTGTGCAAAGCAATGAGGCCAGAGAGTATGAAAAGCGTTTTCTATCCGCTAAATCCCGCGCCGACCTCATCAACAGCAAGGATCTGGCCACCGCCTTGCACGTAGGACTGGATGACAACTTGACGCAAAACGCCGCCTTCCTGGATCAACTCCCCGGAGGCGTAGGCGCATGGGCTGAACAACTGACCCTGCGCCCCATGAACCAAGTCGCCCGTGGCCTGGCCCAAGCCTACGCCGCCCTGCCCGGTACGGATAACCGTGCCCTGACCCAGGAAGGCCAGGATGCCGTGGAAACCGTGACCCCCGGTGCACTAGCCAACCGCTACGAGAACTCTCCGACAGGCACCACGCCCATCGCCGACATGATCACCAGCGGCATTGAGAGCGCCGTCACCATGATCGGCCCCGGCCTAGCCACCAAGCTGGCAGGCCGCGCCATGACGGGCTTCAAGCTGGCAGACCGCGCCAGGATGGGCACCAAAATCGGCCGCGCCGGAGCCATGGCCAATGCCATGGATGAAGCCACCGGCACCTCTCTGCCCTTCCTGAGCGCCCGCACCCGGACTGGCTTTGTGGGAGAGCAAAGCGGCTGGGGCGGGATGTTCACCACCGCGAGCGGCCAATCCTACGCGGCCACAGAACAGGAAGCCACTGCCCTGGATGCCACCGACCCCGCCCGCGCCGCCCGCCTGCGCCGATGGAACGGCCTGACCTCTCTGGCCAAAGGAGCCATTGAAATCGGCACGGAGCATATCTTCCCCGGCGAGATGGCCTTGCTGCGTGGCCAGCGCCGTTCAATCGGCAGCTTGGCCTTGATGCCCTTCCAAGAAGGCACGGAAGAATACCTTGGAGCGGTAGCCCAAAACGGCGTCGCCGCCCTCTCCGGCAGCCAACAATTCGAAGACCCATGGCAAGCCGCCCGTGGAGGCTTCTACGGCAGCGCCCCCTTCATCGCGGCGGCAGCCAGCGCCGGACGCTTCAGCCCCCAGCCCGCCGCCCCGGCAGACCCAAACCAAGCCCCGCCCGCCGCGCCTCCCGCCGACCCCAACGCGCCCGCCCCCGGCCCGGATGGCACCCTTTTCCCCAACGTCAACGTCAACCCGCAGGATGCCAACGGCCCCGCGCCGACCGCCCTCGCAGGCATCGCCCAACGTGGCGGAAGGGAAGACTCCTCTCAAATCTCAAACCTCCCGCCCATCCCCACCGCCGGGCGTACCACCGCCTACGGCTACGCCAACGACGAAACCCCCGACGCCAACAGCAGTGCCGGGATCGGCGCCTTCGTCAGCAGCGCAGAGGCGGAGAAAATCAAGCGCGGCGAACCCAGCGAAATGCGCCTGCGCTCTGGCGACCTAGCCGTGAGCCGCGACATCGAGGCCCAGTTCCGCGCCCAAGGCATCCGCCCCGGCGACGCCGTGACCCTGCACTACGCGGACGGCACCACCCACACCGGACGCTGGATGGACCGCACGGACGGTAGCCTGGATGGTCGCTTCGACCTCTACAGCCCGAACGGCCCGCCCTCCAATGACGGCAGCAAAATCACCGGATTCAACCCCGGCGGCAGCGTCCAGGATCCATCAACCATCAACTCTCAACCATCAACCATCCCCGATACCCCGGAAGACCTGGAAGACGGCAGCCCGAACCTGCACCCCAACGGCGTCACCCCTGCCGAAGTCCTCACCTTCCAGACCGCCCAAGACGATCACCTCGCCCGCAACCCTGACACCGCCACCCAGCCAGAATCCCTGCGCACCCTGGACGCCCAGCTGGACCTCGTGAAGGACGGCGGGAAGCCCAGCATGATCTTTGAGGGCCTGACCCGCGACCAACTGCCCGCCCGGATGCGACCCATCGCCGGACGCGAAAGCCCCATCGATGGCGTGCAGACGCCCGGCGGCTATGTCATCTTCAACAAAGCCGCCATCCGCCCCGCCCTGGGCCTGCGTGCCGCCGACCCCTACACCAGCGTGCAAGCCGCCGCCCGGCAGGCCTTCAGCAACCCCGCCACCGCCGGCCAGCTCCTCGGCTACGGCACCGCCGAAAAGCCCGCCGATGCCGACCACGCCCAAGTGATCCGCGCCGCCGATGGCACCGAAGTCCTCGCCGTAGCCGCCAATGCCGCCACCGCCGAGCCCACCGCCCAAGCCCTCGACCGCGCCGTCTCCCGCCGCGCCCAGAGCGCCAGCAACGCCGCCTTCCGCGAGATGCCGCTCGCTCAATTTGTCATCCAATCCGGCGGCATCATGTCCCGCAGCACCGCCCGGAAGGAAGGACTCTACCGCCGCAGCAAATCCCTCTGGGACGATGCCCCGCAACGCCTCTCCAGCCCGGAGCACAACGCCATCTACGGCACCACCGCGCCGGACGAGCTGGCCCAGAGCGCCATCCGCGCCGGACTCCTCCCGGAAGGCAGCACCCAGCGGGAACTCTGGGCCGCCCTGGGCGAGGAATCCGCCGCCGCCCGCCGCCAAGCCACCGCCGCCCGCCAGCAGGACCAAGACATGGCCCAGCTGGAACGCCTCGCCCGCCGCGAGCCGCTGGACTTCACCCTGGCCATGCGGGCCAAGAGCCGCCGCGAAGAATCCCGCCAAGCCCTCCGCCAAACCGCCGAGCCAGTCAGCATCGCCGAGCCGCTCACCGACCCCACGGACGATCCGAACTACGTGCCCTTCAGCCGTTCATCCATCAACAATCAACCTTCAACCATCAACCGGGGCGTCACCCCCAAAGCCGCGCAGGAAGCCCTCGCCCTCCTCCGCCAATCCCTCCCCGCCGTGGCGGATGCCACCCGCATTGTCACCAACCGCGATGCCCTGGCCGATGAGGTGGACGACTACCGCCCGCAGGACTGGGCCGACATGGGCCCCGGCGGCGTGCAAGGCTTCTACGACCCCCGCACCGGCCAGACCACCGTGATCCTGGAGAACATCGAAGTCCGCCCCGGCGAAACGCCGCTCCGCGCCGTGGCCCGGATCATCCTGCACGAGCGCATCGCCCATGCCGGTCTCGCCACCCTGCGCGAGAACGACTCCACCTTCGACCGCCAGTGGCAGCAGCTCACCGCCCAGATCCCGCAAGCAGAACTGCAAGCCATCGCCGAGCGCTACCCGGAACTGAGCGGCAATCTAAACGCCCTGGCCGAGGAATGGCTGGCCCAGCAAGTGGAAGCCCGCGCCGGGAAACTCCTCCCCGCCAACACCCTCGCCGGGAAACTCTGGGCTGCCCTCAAGGCCGCCCTCGCCCGCGTCTTTAGCCGCCACAGCCGCTCCACCCCGCTGGATGCCGAGGTGGACCGCATCATCGAACTGGCCCGGAATGCGCTGAAGACGCAGTTTGTCCCCGCCGGTCCCGGCCCGGTGCTGGACGCCATGGCCCGGCTACACTTCCTGCGCGCCTTCCACGGCACACCGCACAAGGTGGACAAGTTCAGCACCGACAAGATCGGCACCGGCGAGGGAGCGCAGGTTTATGGATGGGGGCTTTACTTTGCGGAGAACAAAAGAATAGCGGAGAACTACCGCCGCACCCTGACAGGCAAGCAATTTATTAAGAAAGTGAAAGACACCTACGGGGAATACGACGCCCCGCAGGAAGCCACGGACGCATTGCTTTCAAACCCAGACCTAGAAGGCTACGAGCGCCGCCTGCTGGAGGCCCTGCAAGCAGATGCTTGGTTTGGCTTTGACTACCCCCACCAAGCGGTGCGCGCCGCGCTAAGCAATGAAGTGCAAAGCTGGGACCCATCACCGGAAACCATGGCCGCGGTCGCTAACTTTGGCAACCTCTACACGGTGGACATTCTGCCCAATGAGGAGGAATTCCTAGACTGGGACAAGCCGCTGAACGAGCAGAGCGACAATGTCAAATCAGCACTAGCGAAACACAAGCCAAGCAGCTTGCCTGATGGAAAACTACTCGCAGACATGGACGGCCAGTTCATTTACCGAATGGCGCTAGGTGACTTTGCTGGAGCTGATAATGTAGAAATGGCTGCGGAAAAAACATCCAGATATTTCCAAAGCCTAGGCATCCCCGGGATCAAATACTTTGACAGCAACAGCCGACGGCCTGGAATAGTAGCGCAACAACTTCGGAGAAGTATTGCGGATTGGCGTGAACGCTACAGCCTATCCCCTGATGAGTTCCACCGCCAAGAACTGGCGCGCCTTGAACAGGAGCTGGCCCGCTATGAAGAAACCAATCTCTCCAGGAACTTCGTCATTTTCGACGAAAACCTCATCAAGATCCTTGAGGAAAACGGCGAAGTCAGAATGAGCCGCCCCAAGCTTAACTTCGCCCGCCCCGGCCCCATCGCTGGCAGGCTGCTGCCCGCCGCCAACCGCGAGAGCCAAGTCTTCTACCGGGGCGAGGGAGCTTACCGGGTGCAGCGCCCGCAGCTCCGCGCCCTCTTCACAGGACGCATCCTACCCAAGGAAGTGGCGGACTACGTGGAAATGAGCAATCACGACAAGGCTGCCGTGGACTTGGCAGCCGCCGCACTGGTGCGCGATTTGCAGGGAGCCATCACCCTGCACGCCAAGGCCAACGGCCTGACAGAGGCAGATGTGACCGCCCTGGTGGACGCCGCCATGCAGGATCCTACCACCCTGGCTGCGCTCCAGGATCCCGTGCTAAAAGAAGCCACGCGCAAGGCGCGGAACTTCCTGGATGATGGCAGCACCGCCATCGCCACCATCACCGGAGGCCAGCTGGGCAGCGCGCTCATGGCCAATCGTGGCCACTGGATGCGCCGGGCCTACAAGGCCTTCGACCCCGCCGCGAACTGGACCTACGACCGCCTCCAAGACTACGCGGCCAAGGGCAAGACCGTGGAAGGCGTAGCAGCCAGCAAGATCTTAAAAGATGCGGAAGCCTACCTTCTCACGGAAGACCCGACCCGCACCCCGGCGCAGATCGAAAGCATCCTGCGCGACTTGATGAACCGCCGCGTCTGGGAACAGGCCCTTACCAGCCAAGCCATCAGCAAGCCGGTGGATAGCCTGATGAAACGCAAGGACCTGGCCCCGGAACTCCGCGCCGTGATGGGCGAAGAGACCAACGTGCTGCGCAGAATTTCCAACAGCGCGGGATTCCAAGCCGGATTCATCGCCAAACATGAAATGCAGACACGCATCGCCGACCTGGGCCTGCGCCTGGGCTTCATCAGCACGGAGCGCGGCGGTGTCTTCACCGAACTCCTCAGCGAGGGCCAGCCGACCGCCGCCGGGCAGCGCCGCAGCGGATTCGCCGGACTCTACACTTCCAAGGAATTCAAAGCCGCCCTGGGCTACAGCCGCATCGTGGAGCCGCAGGACTTGGCAGGCTGGTTCACCAAGGCATTGATCAGCCTGGGCGGCATCGCCAAAGCAGATGCCGTGGCGCTCTCGCCAAAATCCTGGACTGTCAACATTTTCGGCGGATTGGTAGGCATCATGCAAAACGGCCACCTCTACGACCACCGCATCGTCAGCCGCTGGCAGGAAGCCTACCGCATACGCGCCAGCAGCAAAGACATGAGCCGCGCCCTGGGCACCGCCCGCCAAGCGTTCATCGAGCAGAAACGCGAGATGCTGACCCGCCTCACCGCCGCCGGGATCAACAACAACAATTTCACCCTGCGTGACATGGACGCCACCATCACCGTGGCCTTGGAAAGCTACCTTATCAACCCTGCCCAAACCTGGCAAGACCGCATGGCCGGCATGGTGCGCGGTGCCGCCCACGGCAGCGCGATAGGTAAATTCAGCCGCCCGACCCGCATCGGTGGAGCCATCGCCGGAGGCATCGCCGGGGGAATCGTCGGCGAGGCACGGATCAACCAAGCCGTGCGCAATATCGGGCAGTTTACCATAGGCAAGTCAGACAATTTCTTCAAAGTCATCTCTTTCCTGTCCAACTACGAAAGCCACCTCCTCAGCGGCATGACAGACAGCGCCGCCTTTGACCTGGCTGCCGAGAAGACCAGCAACACCATGCCCAACTACGACAAGGTATGGGGCCCACTGAAATCCGCCAGCAAGCTGGGCATCGGCATCGGATCTTTCATCAGCTTCACCAGCGAACTCTACCGCAATACCTTCCACGCCCTGAACTACGCCAAGAAGGAAATCGCCAGCAGCAACGCACACACCCGTATGCAAGGCGTGCGGCGCCTCGCCGGAGTCGCCAGCGTGCAAGCCCTCGCCACCTTCGGCATCCCCGCCCTGATCGCCAAGCTCTACGGCAAAATGGTGGGCGACGACGAGGACAAAATCGCCCGCAAATGGTGGCTCCCCAAATGGAACCGCTACCAAAGCCTGACCTACAGCAAGTTTGGCCCGGACAAAATCACCTACGCCAACGTCAGCTACCTCATCCCACAAGCCACCCTGAACGAGATCATCATCGCCGCCGCAGAAGGCCGCACCCTGGGCGATGGTCTCGTCAAAGCCCTGGAAGCCGGACAGAAACAATTTATCGGCGGCGGCATCCACACCGACCCCATCCTGCAAGCCCTCGCCAACCGCGACGGGTACGATCAGATCGTCTCCCGTGCTCCAAATGCCTGGGCCAATGGCTTTGAGCGCTTCCTCTACGCCTCCGACAAAATCTTCTCCCCCGGCCTAGCCAACGACCTGGAGAAAACCGTTCGCGCCACCACCGGAGCCGACAAAAATGGCCGCACCTACGAACTCAAAGAAATCTTTGAAAGCTACCTGGGATTCCGCACCACCACCATGGAAACGCCCAAGCTCATCACCGGAGCCTTGATGACCCTGCGCGGCCGGTACACCACCGCCGTGGACCGCGCCAATCTGGCCTACAAACTCAACCAGCCCTTCGGCGGACGCGAAGCCACCCTGCGCGACCTCAACCAAACCATCGCCGAGATCCAATCTGACTACGCGACATTCACCCAAGACATGGCCAAGATCGGCATGACCGAGCTGACCCGCCACGCCAACGCCGACCGCAAGAACAAGGCCGGCAAGAACACCGCCGACATCATCACCCCCAAGACCTTCCGCCCCTACCGCCTCACCCCAAAAGGCTTCGAAGCGGTGAAGTAGCGTAGAGCAGTCAACCTTCCCTGATACGCGGCGGGAACACCTCCACCGCAGCATCGCCCACGCGACGGAATGCCCTGCCATTGCTGTGGTAAAGCGTATCACCCTTCCAAACCATGGTGGACCCATCACTCCCATACCATGTATTCCCCACCCGCCGCAGCACCCCACCATCGCTGAAATAAGTCGTGTCGCCCACCCTGCGCGAGCGCACCCCACTGGGATAAAATCCAGCATTTCCCAGGTGCCAATGCGCCCCAGCCGGTCCATAATACCCCCGCACCTTCTCCCTTGGCCCCGTTTCCATTTCAGCTCCCGCCATCCCCCCCGACCGCCTCGCACACCCAACCAAGGCCCCCACCAACAGCATCAACAGCACAAATTTCATGCTTCCACCCTCCCAGAATCCCCCTTACCCCGTCCAGCCCAAACCGCCCCACGCCAAGAAATCTTTATCCGAAAGCGTATCTCAACAGGGATACACCCCCGCCCCTCCCGCATAAAACCATGATTATCAACAACCATTCCCAAACTACCGCGCCCCTGTTAACCATTAGGTCGTAGGTTCGATCCCTACCTTCGGAGTTTTTTATTAGGCTGGTTCCTTCGGGGACTGGCCTTTTTTGTGGGCTGTTTTCTGAGGTTCTACGGGGGAATTGGGGGGAATTGGGGGGAACTGGGGAGGATTTAGGGGGCGGGATGGGATTTTAGGGGACTGGAAATAATAGCGGACGGTAGTTGACAATAGCGGGATGGATGGGATACGGTTGGGGATACAACCTTTCAATTCTATGGCAGCAGGCAATTACTTTCTGGTTCGGCGGCAGCGGCAGGGGAAACCCATGGGCGATTTCCATGAGGAGTGGTATGTCCGACTGAAGTTTCCGGGCAGGCCGGAGGTGCTGAAGAATTCGGGGTATGATATTTGTGGGAAGTGCATGGCGCTGCAAGATTCGGTGGAGATGCGGACGCGGGAGGGATGTGGATGCCGAGTGAAGCCGGGGCGATGGGCGAAGGGGATGCTGGAGGGCTGGAATGATGAGCGAACGATTCTGGCGATCGAGGGGGCGCGGATGGTGCGGCAGGTGGCGACGCTGGGGGAGGTTTTCGCGGCTTATCTGGCGGAGGGGGTGCGGATTTTGAAGGATGAGAAGAGTCAGCGGCGGAATGTGAATTCGCTCCGGCGGGTGGTGGCGTTTGCCAAGGGACTGTGGCGGGTGCATGAGGGGGGGATTCCAGGGGTGAGGATCGGGGCGATGGTGGCGGATGAGGGGCGGATCGGGAAGCTGCCGGCCTCGGTGCTGACGGCGGGACTGCGGGAGGAGTATTTCCGGGCGGCGCAGGGCGGAGCGCTGGATTGGAATGAGCCGCAAGAGGGAAATGTGAGCATCAATTCTACGCTGGCGCAGGGATGCGATGTGTTCTCAAAAAATGCGCTCTATCATAAGTTGAAGGGGCTGACTTTGCCGCCGCTGGAAGGATTTTTGAAAGGGCCTTGGCTGCCAGAAGAAGATAGTAAGCCGGATCCGCTGACGGTGGACCAGTGGGAGGCGATGCTGGGGGCGGTACCGGGGCTGGACCGGATGCAGCCGGAGCTGGGGCTGGTGAATGCGCTGCTGAGACAGACGGGGCTGCGGTCGAGTTACGTGGAGGCTGCGCAGGGGACTTGGCTGGAGGTGCACGAGGGGCGGACGTTTCTGGTGATCCGTAATAGGCCGGAGGAGGGGTTCCGGAAAAAGCGGGGGACTCGGGACCAGCAGATTCCTATCGGGGCGGGGCTGGCGGCGCGGCTGGCGGGGCGGCCGGGGTTTCTGGTGCTGCCGGAGGGGACGGCGGCGGGGCGGCAGGAACTGGTGAGTAAGCAACACAATGCCTGGCTGAAGGCGATTATCGGCGGGGCGGGGGAACGAGGACAGGGGAATCACCGGCTGCGGGATACGGTGGCATCCGTGCTGTGGTCCGTGGATTGCCCGACTGCGGCCCAGGAGGCGCTGGGCCACGCGAGCGTGGATACGACGGCAAAGCACTATGGAAAGAAGATGCACGTTTGCGCGAGTATGAGGGAGGAGCTGGCGGCGTGGCTGGTGGGGAGTTGATGGTTGATGGTTGATGGTTGATGGTTGATGGTTGATGCTGAAACGACAGTAGCCGCCACGGGACCGAAAGGCCGAACCAGGGCGGCTCTTTTGTTGCTGGATCATTTTCGTGACGCCGGGAAATTGATTTGGAGGATTTTTTTATACCGGGGGGGATGTGGGGACGGAAATTTTCGGAGCCGACTGTTCTGAATACGACAAGGCCCGCACGGTTAGGATACCGGGCGGGCCTTTATTTAGGGTGGCAGGGATTTACTTGGCGAGGTGGGCGCAATCGTGGACGCCGCGGAGGAGCTTGGCGGAGGTGCACCAGGTCAGATGATCGGCGGAGTTCGCCCCGCAGGTGCATTCATAAACCTCTTGGAATTTCCGGGAAGGTCGGCGAGCAAGAAGGCGGTGGCAACTATTGTTGTCGGTGACAACAAAGGCGGGCTTTTTACCGGCAAGGATGGTAAGAATGTCTTTCATGGTTTTGTGCTTTTGGCTTGGATTAAGGTTCCGGTGAGGATGGCGGAGAGGGTGGAGTTGTCGGCGAGGGCGCGGTTTCTGTAGTGGGTGAGGAGGCTGGATGGGAGGCGGAGGGATACGCGATCGGTTTCCTCGCCGCCGTGACGGCTGGCGTTTTTGTTGCCGAGAGGAGCGCCGGCCGAGGCTTTGCGGGGAGCGGTTGATTTGCGGGAGGGCATGGCAGAGGGTAATGGGTGATCGTGGCGAAAGCGCGGTTATACGGTGGCCCCGTCTCCCTTGCAGGGGAGGCGGGGCTTTTTTGTTCAGGGGAGAAGGATGGCGGCGGCGAGGCAACGTTCAAAATCGCCTATCCAAGCGGCATCTGAATTGACGATGAGGGCGAGTGGGGGGAGGATGGCAACGGCGAGCCATGGACCGGCGGGAGGGGGGACGATGGGCTGGCTGGCTCCGAGCATGGCGCGGAATTGCTCATCGAGGGCGCAGAGGCTGGCCCAGGTGGCGTCCCGGCCCCGGCCCATGCCGCAACTGACGAGGGGCTCGCGGCCCCGATAGATGGTGAATATGGGGCCGTGGATCTCTACGCGGAAGGCGGGAAATCCGGGCACGGGACCACCGCCGGTGGGCAGGAGAGCCCGGCAGATGGCGACGGCCTCGCGGTCGAGAGTGTCCAGCCGGTGCACGGAGAGATGGCCGGTGGTAAGGGTGATATGAGAGAGGAGCATGAGAGAAATGGGCGGGAGGATTGCGCCATGCTGCCCCGCAGCTGGAGGGCTGCGGGGCAGAGGGGCGGAATTAGGCGATGGCAAAAACCTTGAGGTTCATCAGCGTTGAGCGGAAGAGGTCCAAAGGATTGCCACTTCCATCCCACGCCCATTCTCTTCCGTCCTCGCTTACTGTTCCTGTCAGATCGTGCCAGCGCTCCGTGTCGGACTCGTTCAAATCGCAATGCTCCTCCTCATCTTCCGTGGTGGTGTTGTGAATCCATTCTTTGCCGGTGGGGCAAGCAATAGACGTCCACCAGAGGGATTCAATTTCCTTGCCAGCGTTCCAGAATTCAAGAAATGTGATGGGGCCTGCTGTGTGCTGTTCCTGCGTTTCCTGATCCCAGGTATCGGTAAAATCCTGGGTGAAACTGTAAACGGTCGCACCGGTATCGTCGGTGGTGGAATAATAGACGTTGCCATTGCTGGCGGTATGGGTGGTGATGTTGGTGGGTTCCATAATTTTGGTTGATTGATTGGTTGGTTTGGGTTGGGGGGTTGAAGTGACTTAACTGATGATGGTCAGCGCATTATTAATTGCGAATCTGATACTTTCGACAGATGGCGCGATTTCAGCGGGTTCATTGGCCCACAGGCCAGCAAAAGCATTGGGAATGAGTTTGCCTTCCGCAAAGGCGTGGAGTTGAGCGGTGGCAACTTCAAGTTGAGCGGCGGCGGCAAGGGCGGTTGCTGTTTTCATAATTTTGGAATGTTGGGTTGGGTTGGGGAATTAGTTGGTGAGGAAAGCCACGGTCAGCAGGACGGCGGCAGCGGTGGTGGTGGCGGTGAGGAGAAGAGCAAGGACGGCGGTTTGTGCGTGGAAACTCAAAACGCGGCGCGCTTCATTCTCGGACATGGGGCGGATGCGGGACATGGCGGGCAAATAGGTTGAGCGGACAAGGCCGGGTGGGGATGGAACCCACCCGGCTGGCCTGCGTGGTTTAGATGCCGGCGCGGATGGCTTTCATTTCCTCGGCTAATTGCCAGAGGGCACGGTTGACGGCGGTGTTTTGATCAATGCCGTTGATGGGGCGGGTGTGGCGCCGGGCGACGCGGCGACCGTTGGCGTCGCGCTGGACGTAGGAGACGCCGCCCCGAATCAGGTTTTCCTGAATGACGTTCAAGGATGACCAGAGGTCAGATCCGGCATCCTCGCGGCGGTTGGGAGCGAGGATTTGCGGGGCGCTGACGGGGGCAAGGGCGGCGTCATCGTAGCGGGCGGTGAGGGCGGCGCGGGCAAAAATGGTGGCTTCGGCGGAACTTAGGTTGATGCTGCGCATTTCTTCGATGGATTCCTGGATGGCGGGAGTGGATTCAAGGATTTGGATGCAGCCGTCGATAACCTCGCTGGCGACGTCGCCGGTGTGTTTGACGCGGATTTCTTGGATGAGGCCGTCGCTGGTGATCAGGCCATTGCTGCAGACCATGCGGAATTGGCCGCCCATCATCCGGTAGGAGCTGGTGCCGTCGTGGCTGTTCATCAGGATAATTTCCGAAACGGTTTTATCAGGGCCGGAGGCGGTGGTGTCGCCCATGTGGCGGAGACGGATCAGGTGCTTGGTGAAGCCTTTTTTGTCATCGTCGCGGCTGCCGCCCTGGAAGGCGGCGAAGGGCTGGAATCCCTCGCGCTGCAATTTGCAGAGGATTTCGCTGGTGGGAATGTAGCTGTACCGCTCGCTGCGGGATTCATGTTTTTGCTCGGCAAACACGGAGGGCGTGGCGGCCTGGATTTCCTGGAGGGTCAGGGGAGTGTTTCCACGAGCGTGGAGGATGGCGCTGCCGGATTTTCCAAAAGATTTGATTCTGACGGTGGAGGTGTTATTGTAATACATGGCGTGTGGGTTGGTTATACGGTTGGTTGGTTGGTTGGTTGAAAACCGCCTTGCAGGGCGGGTGGCCATTTGCTGGCCACGAGATGACAATTGCGCACTATTGTTTGACAGTCAAATAATATTTTGAATTATTTTTCAGGCTGGACAATGGGGCGTTGCAGGGTTAGGATTTACCCGTTGAAAGATGTTATTCAACGGTTTATCTGTCAGGAAATCACTCGCCGCGGGCGCGGCGGGTGAGGGTGGCGAGCAGCAAATCCAAATCTTTGTCGCTGGTAATATTTCCGGCCCAGTAATCAAGATCCGCCTGCTGACGGGTGGTGAGCGCGGGTGCCCAACTACGGACGGAGCCGGTAAGCTGACCACTCTGCTGCTCGAGCAGCTGGACAAGCAGATCAGGATGGACTGCCAGCAGATCGTGGAGCCACGCAGCGAGTAGGCCGGAGGCGCTCTCTGTAGGGACAGCCTGCAGGTAGCTGAGCAAATGCTCGTCGCGGATGGCGCGGCTGCCGGTCAAATGCTGGCCCACGGTGGTGCGATGTAGGCCAGCGCGGTCAGCTATGGCAAATTGATTCCACGCCTGGCTGGACATGACGGATTGGAGGAATTGGGAGGTTAGAGGGGTTTCCATGAAACATTTTGTAGCACGCCACAAATATTTGCAATTATTAGTTGCGCCTCATTTTGCGGCATGCTACAAATTGCATCATGAACGCAATAATTAATTCAACAATAATGGCGGCCGCGCGTGTGACCACGCTGGCCGAAACGGAGCGGGAAATTGCCTTTTTTGGTCGGCGGGCAAAATCGCCGGCCGCCAAGGTGGCCTACGCCGAGCTGCAACAGGAGCTGCAGGAGGTACGGGAGCGCTGGGAGATGCGCGGCCTGCTGGCCGAAGCAGAACCGGAAATCGAAGCGGCAGCCTAAACCCTCCTATTGTATGAGCGCTAAACAAAATCGCGTTGTCCATATTTACAAGTCCCCTTGGTACAACCAACGGGGCACCGCTGACGGCACAGTGGACGACTGGGGCCGAGTCCTGGTACAATTGCACAGCACTGGCGACACTGTCGCCGTGTATGAATGCGATCTCGAAACCGTGCACTCCACGGAACCCGCCGCCAGCAATTGGCAGGCGGGAATACAGGCGGATCCAACGACCGGCGAGCGGGTGATCTCGGCCGTGGTGCCGCGCCCGGCGGGAGAGCGGGAGGCGTTGCAGGGAGCAATTCGGGAGTGTTGGCGGACGGAGCAGCAGGAGTGGGACAGCCAAGCGGATGTGCGCCACCGGCATGAAATCGCGCCAGACCGATTTTCTAAAATGGACCGGATGGCCCAGAATCGCAGCCTAGGCTGGCCGGAATATCACCGTGCATTCCGGGCCCCGCGACCTGGCGAGATGGCGCAGTTGGTCGAAGGTGCGGAGGTGCCCACTGCAGAAATCCAGCTGCACCCTATGGGATCCGAGCGGTATCTGGTGAGTCTGGCCCGGCCAGTGGAGGAGCTACGGCCACGACTACGCGCAATGCGCGCGGAGATGGCAGCCCGCCCGGAGGAGTTTGGGACGCGTTGTTTTGATATTGATTTGTGGGCGGATTCCGCGCCGGGCTGTCTGCTCCCGCTGGCGCGGGAAGTCGAGGAGGGACTCGCGCATTGGATCATGTGGGTGGGCACGCAGGGACGGCAAAGCCAGGATTTCCACCGCGCACACTCCATTGACGGCTTCCATTTTCGGAGCCGCCGGACGCTGGCGGTTTTTGCGACCTGGGCGCGGGATCCCTGGTTCTGCGACGTGCGTTCGCGGGATTTGACGGACTGATTTTACGGATTTGTTGATATTTAACATAAACTGATATTTTTATGATGCTGTTTTTTGCGGATTTGCGATTTGTGCAAGCGATGCTGGCGGAGAGTGAAATGGACATTTTGCTGGGCTGGTGCGCGGGTGGGGTAGCTGTGCTGGTGCTTTTGCTGGGCTATAGTCTGGCGCGGGAGATTCAGGCGGATTTGCGCCGACGGCGCCGGGCGGAGCATCTGCGAGCAGTCAGGGAATTGCAGGAGCGGCTGGATGCGCGATTCCCGCGAGCGGGAGCGCACAGCACACAATGGGACGATGCGAATTTTTTTGGCGGGCTGCGTGATGATCGGGAGGGCCGCGATAGCTGATATGGCTGCGGACAACTATACGGTGGACGAGCTGGCGCAGCTGCTGCGGCTGGCGCCGTCAATCGTGGCGGCGATGGTGGCCGGCACCGGGCGGACGGATTCGTTTTTCGCCGGGGCATGGGAGGAGCGCGACGGATCCGGCTGGCGTGTGCCAGCGCGGGCGGTGACTCGATATTTGGAGCGCCGGGCCGAGCCGCTTTTTACTTTTCAGGAGGCGGCTGATTTTTTGGGCGTGCACAAGGTCACGGTGCAAAAAGCTGCGGCTGACTGGACGCGGGGCGACCGGGCCGGGTTTGCCACGGTGGATTTGTTGTTGCCTGGAGCAGGAGCAAAACGGGTGCCGCGAATCACGCTCAGCGAACTGCAGCGGCACATCCAAACGGCACCGGCACGGCCGGAAGCGGCGGCCTGACCGGCCCACCGCGCCCCTTTTTATTTTTTGATTTTTCATGTGCTTCTCCGACCCAACACAACAGCCCCCCACTGCTCATTTTTTGGCGGGGTCAGGATCAGGCGGGAAGGAAGCGACTCCCGAACTGGCCTTGGAGTTGGAATTGGCCCTGGATGCGGCCAGCAAACAAGGCACCGGAAAGCGCGGGATCTACACGGCGGAGCGATTCCGCGAGCGCGAGCCGCGACGCTATGCGCTGGTGGTGACCGGGCTGGCGCAGGGCTATTCCAAGCAGGCTTTGGCGCGAGCACTGGGGTTGGCTTGGGAAACGGTGCGAGCGATTGAGCGGGCGGAAGGCGAGCGCAGTATACGAGACGAGAAAAAAGGATTCGCTGATGGACTGGCGGATGTCATCGAAATCGGGATTGATGGACTGCGAGACAAGGCATTGGCTGGCAAGCTGAGCGCTCTGGACGTGGCGGTCCTCACGGACAAATTTCTGACGCTGCGAGGCGAGGCCAGCAGCATAATAGAGACGAGGGGCGAGGATCCGGCGGTCACGGCCTACCGGGAATTCATGCGGGCGATGGGTTCGGAGGCGGGGGATGTTTTTGCAAAGGGCGCGGCGGGCGCGCGGGTGGTGGTGGGTTCGGTGGTGGAAATGGGCCGGGAATCGGGGGCAGGTGGTGTGGAGCCACTCGCTGTCGGGCAACAACTCACTGAGGATCAAGGCAAATGAGCGTCTGTATCCCTGTTGGTGCTGTGGGTGGGTGGGCTGGTGGGCTGGTGGAAGGTGGCGGGATTTCTTTGCGGGCAGGGGGGGGAGGGGATCGGCGGGGGCGGCGGGCATTCACTCTTATATTCCATAACCATTCACAGAATTTATTACAATGATCCCTGTCGCTGATACCCAACTGGCCGAGCAATACGGCGTTCCTACCGCTACCATTACCTTTCACCGGGAGAAGGTGCTCACTCAAGGTGTGCACTGGGAGAAGGACAATAAGCGGGTGATCTGGCTGGCTGCGGGACTGGAGGCTATCGCTGAAATGGTGGCTGCTCTGGACCCTGAAAAAAAAGACGGGGGGGCGGCTCCGGCTGCCGGGGATGGTGCTGCCGCGACTGGGGAGGGTGATGACAGCGCCCCCCCAACGGAGGAGCCGCCAGAGGCCCCGGATGAGCCGGAACCGCTCCCTCTGCGGACAGCCGAGGCGCGTGTTTTGATGAAGCATCCAAATCCTTGTTTTGTGCGCTGCCACATTCCTGGGGATAACGCGACCCAGCCCTTCGATGTGCGGCTGCGGAATCACCACACGATCCGCGGCAAGAACGCGCTGCTGCCGGTGGCCCAGCTGCCGGACGGGACCTGGATCTGCACGCACCCTCACCATTCACCGAGACCCTACGCATGAATACCAAGCTCCTCCTTCCCCTTTATGATGATAGCCTCTTATCTGATGCCATCTTTGCCAGCCACCGCATCGGGCAAAACCTGGTGGCAATCCTGAATCCGAACAGCGGGCCGAAGCTGACCAAGAGCCAGCTGAAACCCTATCGGAACGCAATCGAAACGCTGAACCAGAATCACTCGACGGTGCTGGGTTACATCGATCTGCACGAGGGCACTGGCTTCACGGGCAAAGGGCCGCGCAAGCTGCGGAAAGATTCTGCTATTCTGGCAGAAATAGAGGCGTGGAATGACCTCGCGGTTTTTGAGTACTTTCTGGATGATGCAGTGGACTGGAAGGACGAAAAGGTGCGGCCCCTGATCCAGAAGATTCAAGCCTATGGCATCAATCTGACATCCAGCTGGCTGAACCCTGGCGCTCCTGCGCCTGTTTTGGCCGACTTGGGGACCAATCTGATCGTCCTGGAAGACACCACCAGCAAGACGGCCCCGGCGGGTCCGGACTATGGCTGGATCATGTTGGGGCGCAAGACGCTGCCAGCAATCCCACCAAAGCTGGGCGCATTCTTCGCCACCGACCGCGCCCCCTCCTCTGCTTTCCAGGTCCTGCCGACTTACTGGAATCAACTCCTCAGCAAATTCCAAGCATGATCATCCAACCCGATTTCCTCACACACTGGAAAGTGCAGGCGCTCTCCGGCATCATTGGCCGCGCGGAGGCCCTCACCGCCCTGCTGGCCCTTTGGGGCCACTGCCAAAATTCGAAGACCTATGTCTTTGAGTTCACCCTGCCGATGCTGGCCGGCATCTGCCAATATCAGGGCGATGCGGCCCAACTGCACCGCGCCATGCTGGACTGCCGCCTGCTGGATCCCTTGGAAAATGGCCGCTATGAGGTGCATGGGTGGGCGGAAAAAAATGCGAGCTACCAGGCGGCATGGAGCAATGGAGCGAAGGGAGGCAAGCCAAAAAACCCACAGGCAACCGAGCGGTTACCCAGCGGTAACCCAGCGGTAACCCATGGGTTACCCACAGGTGAACCCAATACAAAGATTCAGGAACCAACAGGACCCCCGAAGGAAGGAATAGAAGGAAGGAATGAAGGAAGGAATGAAGGAATGAAGGAATCTGCCGGGCCACCCGACAGCGCGATTCCTCCCACCAGGATTTCCTGGTCCCATCACACGGGTTGGAGCGGCTTCACGCCGGAACTCAGGGAGACTCTGGCCAAGGCCTTTCCTGGTTTGGATCTGGATCTGGCCTGCAATGAATCGGATGCCTGGCTGCGACTGAAACCGGCCAACGCGAACAAGAAAAACTGGTTCACGTTTCTGACCAACTGGCTGCGCCGCTCTTCCCCGTCTCTTTCCAACCAGACGGATGATTTCACTAGCGGAAATGATGGCAAAAAAAATGAAGGGGGGGCGGCACCGCCTGCCTTGGCCCACCACCGGCAACCGGACGGGCCGTGGCGCGGGGCTTTTGAGGCCACCTACGGGCGTTTGCCTGATGGAGGCTGGGCTACCCTGCCACCAGCCATCCAGCGCGAGCTGCGTGCGGCGCTGGGCGATGCAGATGCCCTGCTCCTGGCTTCCTTTGAGGCGGCTGAAAAAAATGAAAGGGGGGAAGCCGCATGAATGTGACCGTGACCCTGCCCTGTGGGCATACTTCGCCGCTGGATGAGGCTTTTATCGACCGGGACCAATACCACTGCCCGGTCTGCCGGGGGGGCTGGCATTGGATCACCGGAGCACCCATCAAGCATCCCAGCGGATGGGTGGAGCCGGGGACGCGCACGATGCGTTCTGGCCTGCCGGATCTGGGCTTGCCGGGTGCAGAGTCCCGCCGCTTCGGCCAGCGGCTAAAACTTTCCGCGCCGGGCAAGTGCCCCGGCGGGAATGCTGTGGGGGTGCCAAACCACCGGAAAATGAGCGGTACCACCACAGCACAACTTTTCCCCGCATTCCCCGCATTCCCCGCATGAACCAAGAACCCCCTACCATACCCCACCAGCCGGAGGCTGAATTATCATTGATGGCCTGTCTGCTGATGGAGCCGGAACGCATGGGCGGGCTGGCCGGCCGCGTGAAGGAGGACTGGTTTTACAGCATCACGCACAAGCAGCTTTGGCAGAGCCTGCACCATTTCCACACGGCGGGCTTGCCATTCGATCCACTGAATATCATCGCGTGGGCGCGGTCCCATGCGGATGAGGAGGTGAGAAAGAACGTGCACAATATCGAAAAACGGTGCGGGGATCTGGTCAGCTATGTGCCGACCACGGCAAATTTCGACACCTACTTTGGCCATGTGGAGGATGCGGCGATGCGGCGGCGGCTGATGCGGATGGGCCGGGCTCTGAGTCAGGCGGCTAACGATACCTCGCAGCCGTGGAAGGCGGCGATGGATGAGGCGGAAGCGGGGCTGTATAACCTACGGGAGATCCAGTCCATCAAGGGGAGCCGCCCGGTGAAGGAGGTGGTCTGTGAGGTGGTGGATACGTTTGAGGCGCGGCACCGGCGGCGCGGCGATGCCACGATGGGCGTGCCGACCGGATTCGCGGATATCGACCGCATGATCAATGGGTTCCAAGGCGGGCAGTTGGTGACCATCGGGGCGCGTCCGGCGATGGGGAAGACGGCGCTGCTATGGAATTTTGTGGAGGGCATGAGCATCGACAATCCCTACCCGGCGAAGGGCTGTTTCTACTCGCTGGAAATGAAGGATAGTGAGATCGTCGAGCGGGCGCTGTTGGGGCGGGCTTCGGTGGATTTCTCAAAGGGGCGCACGGGAATGTTTTCCACGGGAGACTTCGCCCAGATCAAGCAACAGGTAGGGGAGGTGGGCAATAGCCCGCTCTACACGTTTGATGGGTATAACATGACCATCGGCGATATGTGCGCCCAGATCAGGAGCGATGTGCGGCGCTTCGGGATTCAGTATGCGGCGATCGATTACGGCCAACTGCTCAAGGCATCCAGCAAGCGGGCGCAAAAAGAAAAGCGGCTGGAGGTGGAGGAAACGTGGGAACTGCTGAAGGGTGTGGCCAAGACGCAGAATATTCCTATCATCCTGCTGGCACAGTGTGGACGCGGAGCGGATGACAATCCGAGCCGCCCGCCGCAACTGAAGGATTTGCAGGAGTCGAGCGCGATTGAGAAGTTTTCGGACATCGTGGCCTTCATCCACCGGGTGAGCTATTACGTGCCCTGGCAACGGCTGAAGGAGGATCCCCGCGAGGAATGGGAAGACAAGGCAAAGGAGTGGGAACAGGAAAATGGACGTAGCTTCCCGTGTTCTGATGATGACGATGCCACCGCCGGACAGCGGATGTATAACAGTTGGGCGCAGTTCATCCTCGCCAAGCAGCGGAATGGCGCGGTAGGGCCAATCGATCTGATATTCCACGCGCACCGCGCCCGGTTCTCCGGGCGGACGGGCAAGATTTTCTCCAACAACTTGAAAGAACGCCAACACTAAATCCATGAGCAACAAGAACCCAGAATGGCGCAGCCGCGTGACTTTGATGGCACCTACGGTGGAAAAAATCCCGAAGAAACGGGGCCGGCCACCCATGACAGAGGAAGATCGGGCAGCAGGACAACTCTTGTCGAAAAGCCGCCGTGCGGTGTGGCAGCGGGAAATGCGGGCAAAAATAAAGGCCGGGCTGGACCTGCCAACCAATTCCAAGAAAAGCCCCGGCCCACGGCGGATTCCATTGGAGGGCCGGGTTTTCGGAGATCTGACGGTGATGCACTACGAGGACACCATAGGCCCACGCGGTGGACGCAAGAGCCGGTGGAGGCTGCGCTGCAGCTGCGGGGTGGAGCTGGTGCTGCGCACCGATCAACTCTTGGCAGTATATGGACGGAAGCATTGCGGCCATGCACGGGGCCAGACTTATGCGCCCACGGAGATGATGCCCACGGACCGCAAAAAACGCGGCAACCAAAATCCGGTGGGCCGCGTCCGCAAAGAGCGGGCCAAGACGCAGCGGCCTGCCCGCGTATGGACGGCGGCAGAGATTGAAGAACGCGAACTTGATGCGGCAGAACGGCTGGAGCGGAAAATGCGGAATGTGGAGAATGCGGAACGGTCGCGGAAAGGTGAGCGAATGCTGCCAGCACCCAAGAAAGAAATGGATGCGGCGGGCTGGATCCGACTGCTCCGGACGATGCGCCGGGCCGGGGCGCGTTGGGCGGAACTGACGATGGAACTGGAATCGGCGGCGGCGTTCGGTGTGACACGCGAACTGGTGGAGGTGGCAGCATGACTGCGGCTTACGACCCCCTGCAATTGGCCCTTGAGGCCCAGCCGGACCATCCGGTCTATCCTGCCCTGACGCGGGGACAGCTGGAAATGCTGCCACCGGAAATGATCCTGACCCTGCTGGAAGGCCGGGCGCGGCAGATCAGGCAGGAGAAGGAAGATCCCTACCGTTATGGCCATGAGCCGGAGTTCTGGGATGTGATGGACTGGGCCGTGGCAGAGCGGCGGATAGACCGGCCCAGCCAAGTGTTGGAGGTGCTGATTCTGGGGGGAAACCGGGCGGCAAAAACGGAATTCGCGGCGAAGCGGATGATTCAGGGGATTGTCAGCAACAAGGAGTGGGAATGCCTGATGCTCCATGCGGATGAACCCGCCAGCCGGGCGGTGCAGCAAAAGCGCAGCTGGAAATACCTGCCACCGGAGTGGAAGCCCAGCAGCGGCAAGGCCAAGAAAACAATCACGACCAAGCTGAACTATAACGAACTTTCCGGCTTTACGGAGAACGCCTTCGCGCTGTCCAATTCCTCGCATGGGCGCTTCAAATTTTACTCTGCGGATGTGACTTCTCTGGAGGGGATGGAATTTGATAGCGCGTGGAGCGATGAATTGATCCCGCTGAACTGGGTGGATGCGGTGGAATTCCGCCTCCTGACGCGGGCGGAGCATACCAAGACGCTGGCGCTGCAACTGCGGCCCCTGCTGCGCGAGAAGGCGGCGGATCCGGCGCTGAGATTCCCCCGCGAATTGTTGGGGCGGCTTTATCAGGGAGTGCACCTGATCACGTTCACGCCTATTCTGGGATTCACCCCGACTTGTGGGCGATTCCTGACCGGGGCCCGGACGATCATGGAGGTGGAAGCGGAATTGTTGCCGTATACCTCGCCGGATGGGACGAGCGGATTCCGCCGGGTGCCGCGCCTGCAGATCGGAAAGGAAACAAACCGCCTGATCGGTTATTTCCACACCTATGACAACAAATACGGCGGGAACTGGGACGGGATGAAGGCCAAGCTGGCCAATGCCACGGAGCGCAAGATCAAGGAACGCGCCTATGGTGTGCCGGAAGCGGCGTTCGACACACGCTTCCCCATGTTCAGCCACGCCAGCCATGTCAGGGCAGAGAATTTCACTCCGGCGGAAGCCACCTGGTATCAGATTGTGGATCCCTGCCCTGGGCGGAATTTCTCGATGATCTGGGTAGCGGTGAATGCCCTGGGGGAGAGCTTCATCGCCCGCGAGTGGCCGCAGGAGGACGATTACATCCCCGGCATCGGCAGTCCCGGCCCGTGGGCGGTGCCCAGCACCGGCACGCGAAAAGATGGCGACAAAGGCCCGGCGCAGAAGCCGTTTGGGTTCGGCATTAAATCCTACAAGCGCGAGATGGCCCGCGTGGAGCGGGAGCTGCACCGGCTGCTGCATCCTCACGACTCTGCCAATAGCAAGAAGCGAATCCCCATCTTCAAGCGGATCATGGACAGCCGGGGCGGTGCCGCCCCTACCCTGGCCCATGAAAGCCCCAAGACGCTGATGGACCTCTTCGCGGAGGTGGATCCGGAGGATGATACGGATGAGGAATTCCTCTTTGATCCCAGCAGCAAATCCCTTACTGGCGAGGGCGGGAACGGCGGGATTATGGACGGCGTGGAGATGGTGAACGACTTGCTATTCTACGACGAAACCCAAGCCACCCTGAACGAGCCAGGCGACCGCATGACCTTCCGCGGCGCGGCCCCCCGCCTCTACGTCTGCACCCGCTGCACCAATACCATCAACGCCCTGAGCACCTGGACCGGAGCGGATGGCCAGAAGGGTGCCTGCAAGGATTTCGCGGACTTGCCCCGCTACTACGCGCAGGCCGGACCGGAATACATCCCCGAATCCAACACCCGCCCACGGGGAGGCGGGACTTTCTAACGTAAAAACAACAATCAAGCACTATGAGCAAAGCCAAAAATCCAAAAGCCCTGACGGCACCAACTGCTTCATCAAGTTCAACCAACAGTCCAAAACCATTCCACCATGATGTAATGTGCAACGGATGTGTCATCCGTCATCTGCCAAACATCGGAACTGGAGAAAGATATAAAGTGACCCTGATCCGCACAGGAGAAGCACGAGTAGTGATGTCTCAATCATTCCCCGACGCCACTGCTCGCGATGCAATGCAAAGGCGACTCATAACAGTCATGGACGCCATGGAGTGGTCCAGCCCGACATAGTCACTTGCAATGCAATTCTCCAACATGCCACCCATCCACCAAAGCCCTACTCAGTCCGACCGCAGGACACGAGCAGGACGCAGGAAAGAGATACTGGACCATATCCGATTCCATGGGGGCTTCTCAATCTTCTGGATCACCGAGCATCGTCTGCGGGCTGTTGTTGGAATGCAGATGCAACAAACTGGTGAGATTATCACCGACAACAAAACCTATGGGTATCCATGGATTGGAGTAAAGATTTCACCAATTAAAAACTGAACGCGCCATGCCACCCATCCACCAAAACCCCAAACTTGTAACCCGCAGCGCCGCACTGGAAATTCTGGCGGGGTATGGTATCAAGGCCACGACATTCGACAAGTGGCGTGTAAACCAGGACATCCGCCCCGTCCGCCTGCCCGGCCACCGCTGGGAACACTACCGCCCCGCCGACCTCCACCGGCTGGCCAACCCAACCACCACACCCTAAAACTATGTTTTCTCAAATCTCCTCATGGATCGGCGTTGATCTCGACGGCACCCTGGCTCACTACACTGGCTGGAAAGGCCCGGACCACATCGGCGAGCCGGTGCCGCTGATGCTGGAACGGGTCCGCCGCTGGCTGGCGGAAGGGCGCACTGTGAAAATCTTCACGGCCCGCGTGGCCAGCCATGGGTTGCCGATCCTTGGTGAGGGCTTGTGCGACGCCATCAGCCCCATCAAAGCCTGGTGCCAACAGCATCTGGGACAGCAGCTAGAGGTGACCAACATCAAAGACTTCGGGATGACCGAGCTTTGGGATGACCGGGCCGTCTCCGTCGAAACCAATCAGGGCAATGCCTTCACCGATTACATTTATCCAAAAACCACCAGCACAAAATCCGCCTCTTCCCTCTAAAACCAAGAACCAAGAACCACCAACTTTCCAATTCCATGCACAATAACAATACCCTGACCCACCTCGACCCCCGCGATACTCCGGACCCCGCCCTGCTGATCCGGCAGATTGAAAATGCCGTGACCACGGCCCACACCCTGGGCATCTTTGAGCGATTGATGAACGCGCATGATACGCGGGATTGCCAGTGGGATGACAAGACAGTGGATGGCCGGAAGCGCGATAGCGTGGACGGAAAGCGCAAGGCTTTTCCCTGGGCCGGGGCACCGGACACGGAGCAGCGGCTGGTGGAGGAAGTGATTCTGGAATTCACCGACATGGCGGAAGCAGCGGCATCGCGGGCAGAATTCCAGATGGCCCCGCGCAGCTTGAGCGCCCCGGAGGAAGCGGACCGTGCGGCGAGCGTGTGGAAGCAGGTCCACGCCTACTATCTGGATCAATTCGCCACCGAGATCGAAGACCAGACCGGGCTGTTTATCGATACCGCCCTGGAATCCGGGCACAGCCTGATGCGCATCTCCTGGCATGAGACGCAGACGCTGGAGAAGCGGACCATCGGCGTGGAGCAGGTGCTCCAGATGTTCCTGGAGACGGCCACACAGGAAGTGCTGGCGCAGATGGCTCCCGGTGCCCCCATGAACCCAGAAACGGGCGAACCCGTCCTGACGCCGGAACTCCAGCAGATGCTGGCTATGGAAACGGCCAAGCGGACCCGCGCCATGCTGGACGATCCGGCGAACCGGGGACAGCTCAAGGAAGCGGTGATGGCGCTGGATCCGGCGATGACACCGCAGGAAGCGGCCCGCGTGGCCACCTCCCTGCAACGCGGGAAGCCGGGGGAATACTATGCGATAGTGACGGATGAAACCCGCCCCACCTGGCGGGCGCTAAAGCCCTGGGTGCATGTCTGGTATCCGCCAGAGACGGAGGACATCCAGGCCGCGCCGTGGGTGTGTGAGGCGCTCTGGCTTGATGAGGTGGCGCTGCGCACCATGGCCGCCAGCGAGGGCTGGGATGAACAGTGGGTGGAGCGCGTGCTGCGCAATCCGGGCCGCAGCATGAAGAACCTGAGTATGCCCAACTGGGTGCTGGGCACGCTGGATGTGGGCATGGGCGTGCAGGACGATGTGATCGAGGGCACCGGCAACCGCACCATGTACCAGATCACCCTGATGCATTACCGTGCTATCAGTAAGGCCGGGGTGCCGGTGCTCTACCGCACCGTGCTGCATGGCCAGATCAATGATGCCTACGCCATCCACGAATGCTGCCCATGGGCGCATGGAAAAATGCCCTACGTCCAACTGAAACTGCAACGGAAGGGGACGCTGCTTTCCTGCAAGGGCGTGGCGGAACTGGGCATCAGCGCCCAGCTGGAAATCAAGCTGCAACGCGACGCCCGCGGGGCACAGGTCCAGCTCCGTGCGGCGCCTCCCTTGCAGGAGCCTGTGAGCCAACTCTCTGGCGACACGCCAGTACGCCCCGGCGAGCGCCTGCCGCTGAAACGCGCGGGCATCGTGGGGGAATACCGTTTCCTCGACATTCCCGCCATTGCCGGAGAAAGCGTGGAAATGGAGAATGCCACCCTGAAAGGATGGAACGAATACTGGGGACGCGGCCTTACCGTGGATGCCGAGATCAAGCTGATCCGCCGCCAGGCCTGGGTGAACAAGGTGCTGGGTGCCCTGCGCGAGGCGCACCGCCTGACCTTCCAGCTGATCCAGGAATTCACAGACGATGTGGAGGCCTCCACCATCGCCGGCCAACCCGTGCAATTGCAGGCCACCCGTGCCGAGATCCAAGGGCAGTTCAATCTGAGCCTAAAGTTCGATGTTTCCGACCTCAATCTGGAATACACCACCAAGGTGCTGGACTTCATCAGCCGTTTGTTGGTGCCGCTGGATGTGAATGGAATCATCGACCGCAACAAGCTGATCGCCTTCGCCGCACGGAAGTTCTCCCCGGAACTCGCTGACAAGATCGTGCGTCAGAGCGAGGATGTGCAAATGTCCGAGATCGAGGACGAGCAGGGAGCTATCGCCCGCATGGCCGCAGGCGTGGAACCGCCCTTCAAGGAAGGAAAGAACGCCAATCTCCGCGCCCAGGTGCTGCGGGAAAGCGTGCAGAAATCCCCCCGCCTCGCCCAGCTCCTCCAGGCGGATCCCGACAACTTCGGGGCGCTCTACGAAAACCGCCTGAAGCAATACGACTTCGCCGTCCAACAACAGAAAAACGCCCAAATCGGCCGCGTCGGCGGCCAGCCCATCCTTGAACTCCCGGAAGCCGCCTGACCCACAACCAAGAACCAAGAACCAAGAACCAAGAACCAAAAACAAGGAACCAAGAACCAAGAACAAGGAACCAAGAACTTTCTCCATGACATTTGCATCCTACCTCCGCACCGCCGGCCCGGCCCTCACCCCGGACGAAATCAAAGCCGCCCTCTACCGCCAGCAAACCAACCAGCAGGTCCGCGCCGTGCTGGACCTGCTGGCGGGCAAAATCCTCGAATGCCACGAGGCCGCCCACTGCCACCCCGCCGCCCTCAAAACCCCGGAAGAACGCCACTACCACGCCGGCACCGCCGCCGCGCTGGAAGACTTCTTCAACCAACTGGGAGGGCAGATCGAAACCGCCTGACTTACCCGTGAACCACGAAGCCCACTATCATGCCCGAAATTCTTTCCGACCTCCCCCGCCTCATCACCGTTCTCGTCCGCCGGGAGTTCACGCAGAACTTCCAGCAGGGACAAAGCGAATTCATCGAGGGCCACCTGCTGGGAGTCCGCTGTCAGGCCGGAGCCAGCCTGCAATTCCAGGTGAGATTCCAGCAGGATGGCTATGCCGGTGCCATGTTCTGCCTGCCCATTCAAGCTTTGTGCTGGCGGCCCTGCGCCATGCCGCCCGTGGAACTCGTGCAGCCGTGGGATACCTTCTCCAGCAATTTCGCCGTCCATGAATTCAGCCTCCTGCGGAACTCCAGCGCCTGGCTCCTGAACGTGCGGAAATGTAAGCCCTACCCGGAACGCCTCGCCGCCAAGTATCTCTTCACCCTGGACTTCCAAGGCAATGCCCTCGCGGATTGCTTCGAACAACACAAGCAACTTCACTTCCTCCAAGTAGCAGAAGGCTGGTTTGCCGCCGTGCCAAATAACCGGATGCTCTCCGATGACTCCGCCTTCGGCAAAATCCCGGAGGAACTGCCGCGCTTTGAATCGCTAGCGAAGGATTTTTGCGGAGAATGTCAGATTGGCCTTCCAAACGACGCACAAGCTGACCTATGACCACCGCGCCAACAGACTCCGAATCCACGCAGACCGTCAACGCGGTGGGCATTAGGTCCAGCGCCTTGTTCGGCTTTGTCGGTTTCGAGCCGGTGACGTTGGCCGAGGCGAACGAATGTCTTGCATCGTGGGGGCATAAAATGGGGCCGATCAATCGCGGGAATCAAGGCGCGACCTGTCACGCCCTCATCCACGAAGGGAACGCCGTAGCCGTCACGACGGCGAGCAACCTCATCGCGCCAGTGGTGGGCGGTGGCTGTCAGTGGATGACGCGGGACAACACAATCGAGCTTTCGCGGCTCTGCGCTGCCCGTGGCGGTCTCTGCCGCGTGGCTCTGCGCCTCTGGCGCGAGTTCGTGTTCCCTGCGATGGGCTACGAGTTCGCCGTGAGCTATCAGGATGCCGACCTGCACAACGGCAACACCTATCGCTTCGACGGCTGGGAGCGCGTAGGAAGGGCACGTAGCGGCACCGACACGCGATCCGGCAGACCGGGGCGCGACAAGTGGGTGTGGGCGTGGCCAGGTAAGCCGAACAGCGTGATATCCAAACCCTAATTAAAATATCCAGATATCCAAACCCTACCATGCCACCCATCCACCAAAGCCATATTCAGTTGGACCGGAGAACCCGCTCTGGACGACGTAAGGAGATTCTTGACCATATCCGATTCCATGGGGGCTTCTCGATCTTCTGGATCACCGGGCATCGTCTGCGGGCCGTTGTTGCTGACGAAATGCAAAAAAATGGTGAGATTATCACCGACAACAAAACCTATAAGTATCCGTGGATCGGAGCAAAAATCGCCCAGGATCAGAGGACCGCGAGCACAAAATCATGAAGACACCCCCGCCTAATTCAAGCGGTTCTCTGCATCCGGCTTGTTCTGTGTTGGATCGTCTGCGCGCCCATCGTGGGCAGATGGCACCGCACCAGAAAGACCGGAATGGCGGAAGGCTGATCCTCGACTCAATCACCGAGATTGAACGGCTGCAAGATTCTCTCCGCCGCATTCAAGCCATGCATGCCGGAATCTGTCTCCGCAATCGTGACCACTACTCTGACGAGATTATGTCTGAGATTGCGCACAGTCTTACACAGAACGTGATATCCAATGAAATCATCAACTAAACCATCAAAGACCTACAACGATGAACTTCGCAAAAGCCAGACTCATACGAGGGTGGAGCAGGAAGCAGATGTCTGCGTGCCTTGGCCTACCCATCCGTACCTACGACGATTGGGAAAACGAAAAAACAACTCCGCACCAAGTGACCTTGGAGGGTTGCGCGGCCAGGCTGACGCAAGGCTGGCAATCGATGTTGTCCGCCCCCCGGGGTAGACAGGCACTCTACTGGATTGTCCCAAGTTCCAACCGCTCTTGGGGCAAGCCGCACTTGGAACTCTGTGCCTATGATTGCTGGGCAAGTACGGATAAAGCAATCGCATGGATGGAACTGCCAACCGAACCCATATTAAAAAAATCATAAATGAAAGTAATACTCGAAATCAAACGCCCTGTGCCAGTCCGTGAATTGGCCGCTATCACAGATGCCTTGATAGCTATCTACGGTGATGGTCTACGGATGATGCAGTCCGGTCCCTATCTTCAAATTATTCAACTGGATTTACCTGATGTTTCGGAAAGTTCTGAATGATATTTTAACTGTAATTCGATGACAACTGACAAGCTGATAAAGAACGATCTGCCCGCCGAATACCTGAAACCATGAACGAAGAAATAGACATTCAAAAACCAAAAAGCGTCGATACTACTGAGGCTAAGGGTAGTTTGTGTGCAGCGTCTGGGCGGACCTTGTATTTTGGAGTTGTCGGCAATCGCGACTATATTAAACGCTATGGCGAAAAGCGCCCGTTTTGGGAGTATCTGGATGAGCAACCCGACGGTTGGCTAACCTCCCTGACATACCGACGCAAGGATCTGCCAGTTGGCAAGTCGATGATCTACGACTGCGGGGCATGGTCCTACAAGGACGCGGAAATTCCGCCCGTGAACTCGGAGCAAGTGGCGGCAATCTATGCGGAATATGCCCCTGACGGGTCAATGGTCATCGCCCCGGATCATATGCTGATCGAAGGGTCTGATGTGGAATATCGCCGCCAATGGAACGAGGAACAGGCGAAACTCTTCCTTGGGGACTGCCCTCTAAACCTAAAACCAATGGCGTGTGTCCACGGGATGAACCTAGACGAGCGGGTGGAACACGCAAAATGGCTGGAATCCATCGGCTACAAATACATCGCCATCGGTGGACTTGCCGCCCGTGCTAGTCAAAAGGCACTAGTCATCTCATGGGTGAAGGCAATCCGCGAAGTGGTGCCGAATGTCTGGCTGCACGTTCTCGGGTTGTCGTCGCCAGACTACATGAAAACATGGAATGAAATCGGGATCGAATCCGCAGACGGATCATCCCACTTCAAACAAGCGTTCACGGGTGGCGCATTCTTCACGCAGGAGGGAGCGAAGCTCTCCAAGCATCAGGCGGCACGGCCTGGTAATGTGGATGACATCGGAATCGTCGCCCCACAATGCCACTGCAAAGCGTGCGCGACGCTCATGGAGGAAGGGATAGACACCCGGTCCTACGGGTCGAACGAGAACAACATGGGGCGGGCCGCGCACAACCTTAATATGCTGATGCGGGCGCAGAGATTCCTAAATGATATTCCAACTGTAATTCAATGACAACTGATAAACTGATAAAGAACGATCTGCCCGCGTTTGCGGTCTTCGCGGAGATGATGGAGTTGACGGTCTCTGACATCGCCCGGGGCATGATCGATGGGCATTGTACGCCGGAGGGGATGATGCAGCCGCCTGCCTATCTGATTGTGGAAAAGGCGGCTGCGGAATACGTCGCGGCGAGGGAGGGGCTGCATTGGGTCCGGACGGAGAGTTTCCGGATCCTGTGTGATAGCATGGGACTGCACCCGGAGGAGATGCTGAAGGAGGCAAGGCGGCGATACCGCACGGGGAGTGCGATGCGGGATGGATCGATCCGCCCCAGATCGGTGCGGGATAAGGGAGGCGTCGCGGGCACTCTGGTATTGGCGAAGCTGCGGGAGGTGGGTCCACAGTCCACGCAGGATCTGGCGCGGAGCCTGGGGATAAGCCGGGAGTGTGTGGTGCGGCGGCTGAGTTGGCTGGTGTCCCAGGGGCTGGTGGATCAGAGCAAAGGGCGGCGTCTGTCAGGGAAATACTGGAGTCCGATGTGGCGGGCACTGGGGGGGAGGGAATAACCATGTACGGTAGAAAGTCATGCACGGGATGCGGCGGACGGGAGTACCGGACGGAGGCAGAGGTATGCCTGCGGTGCGCGGATGTGGCGGCCCAGGTGGAAGATTGGATGGCGGCGAAGTGCCCTGCTAGTGTGAGTGGACAGCAGGGACACAATGCGGCCTTGCAGGCGGCGGGGGCGTTGTGGGGATTCTACGGGACGGAACCCGAGGTGATGGCAGGGCTGGAACGCTGGAATGCGGGATGTGCCCCGCCGTGGACGGAGCGGGAACTGCGGCATAAGGTGAGTGAAGCGAGGAAGGGACTAAAGAAGGAGCCTGGCTTCCTGATCTGGGAGCCGTGGACGGGTGCGGCGAATGGGGCAACTCCACGAACTGCGGAGAGCACAAGGCGGCCCTGTGAGGAGGAGAGGGTGCAGCCATGGAGCCGCAAGGAACTGCCCTTCGATGGGGATCTGCTGGAAAAAGCGGCGGCAGCGGTGGGTCCAGTGACCCGGGAGGAACTGGAGCGGCGGAGTGGGATGCGGCTGGCTACGGTGACTCCAGAACTGTTTTTGAGTGCGCTCTATCCGTCAGGGAGCCGGGTGCTGGTGTTCACCCGCTTCGCCAGCCAGGGGCAGTATCTCTGGGCAGTACCGGGGGCGGATGACCGGATGGGCGGAGCATGGGAACTGGGGCGGACGCAGGAGGTGAAGGCGCGGCGGGTGGATAAGCTGCCGAGGGAGGGGAACTGCGGAGTGTGGTTCCTGAACCAGCCTGTGGATGGGATGTGGCGGGAAAATCCTGGCAAGTATAGACAAGACGGGACGCCTGAGTTTTCCCGGCGGCATGAGCCGTGCGTGATGGCATGGCCCTATCTGGTGCTGGAAAGTGATATCCCCGGCATAGAGGGGCAGTGGATGAGCTATCTGGCAGGGCTGCGCCTGGGGGCACTGGTGGCGATGTATACAAGCGGGGGGAAGAGTGTCCATGCGCTGATCCGGCTGAATGCGGAAAGTAAATGGGAGTGGGACCAGATCCGTGATACGGTGAAACCTCTCCTGACAAAACATGGGGCGGACCCCGGGGTCTTCTCTGCGGTGCGCCTGACGCGCCTGCCAGGCTGCCTGCGCCATGGGACGGAGCGGCGGGTGCCGGGAGCGAAGGAACTGGACTACCAACGGTACATGGGCCGGGACGGAAAGCCGGAACCCCGGCGGCAGGAGCTGCTGTACTTCAAACCAAACGCGAAGTCAGGGAAAAACATTTTTGAGCAATGAACGGAAAGAAAGGGAGACGCGCCATGGATGGCGCGGATGAACCGAATTTTAACCAAGTCGAACAGAAGAAAATTTTATGAGTGACTACAGAAAAAACTTAGATTATGTCAGGGATTTATTCATGCAGGCTCTATCTCCCTGGGCAGTGCCTGTGGGGGTACGGTGGATGAATGAGCCAGAGGGAGAGGTGACGGTGGATTTCATTTTATGGCAAGAGCCATTTGAAATCGACCTGGTGCTGTCGCGTGGAGGGTGGACGATAGATGAAACTGGCCATTTCCTGCGGGGGAGTGTGGAAGTGTGGCAACTGCTGACGATGATCACGGGAGAAAAGCTGGAGATGGAGCGGATGGGCCGTGCGCGGGATGTGCGGGAACTGAATGGCCGCTTGCAGGAGCGGACGCAGGGATTCCTCCGGCGGGCAGGACTGGATAGGAAAGGGGGCGCATAAAATGTCGGCAGTCCAAGCAGTGGAGAATGAGGAAGAGGCGAGCTTCCTGAAACGCATCCAGGCGATGCTGGGGCCCATGCTGCCTGCGATGCGTCAGGCGGGTGTGCCAGTGCCAGAGGCGTCAGAGCTTGCGATGCCGGAGGTGTACCTGGATGGGGATGTGGTCCAGGTGGCGTCCCAACTGTCTGACCTGTGCCGGGGGGATGAAATCTATCGGATGGACCGGGAGGTGGTGACGATAGATGAGGGGACGGGACGCCTGGAGCCGATGCTGCCGAAACGCTTTGTGACCTGGGCTGGGGAGCGGGTGAAGTTTTACAAGCTGGGGGCAAAGGGAAAGCGGTATGAAAGCATGACGGAGCAGCTAGCTAGTCTGGTGCTGGCCAGTGACCGATTCAAGGGGCGCATCCGCCAAGTGACGGCGGTGCACCAGGTTAAGATGCCTGCTTGGGGACCAGATGCGCAGGGGAAGCGCACGGTGCGCCTGCTCCCTGGCGGCTATGATGCTGCCAGCCGGGTCTTCACGGTGCGGGCCGCAGGGTTGGAATACGCGGAGGACTGGTCGCTGGAGCAGGGGAGGAAATATCTGCGCCGATTACTGGGAGGGTTTCCCTTTGGCGATATGGAGCAAGGGATGGGGAATCAGATCAGTTTTATGCTATCCCTCTATATGAGGGCAATGATCTCGCCAGATAAGTTGCCAGCCTATGTGATCGGGGCGAATCTGGTCAGCAGTGGCAAGGGGATCCTGGCCAAGCTGGGGATCTGTGCGGTGTACGGACGCGCCAGCACTACCAGCCTTTCCAAGGACGATGAACTGCGGAAGGAACTGGATGTGGCGGCACGGCATGGGCGGCCCTACCTGTTTTTCGATGACCTGGGTGGCACGGTCAATAACCGTGACCTGAATGCCTGGCTGACGAGCACCCACCGCAGTGGACGGGTGATCGGCACGGGAGAAACCTTTGAGATGCCTACGGCAGCAATGCTGATCTTCACCGGAAACCAACTGAAACTATCCCCTGACTTGGAGCGTCGCCGGGTGGCGATAGACCTCTTCGCGGAGGAGGCAGCCCCGGATAGACCGGAGCCAGAGGAGGTGATCACGGATGAATGGTTGATGGATCCAGAGAAGCGGGAGACGATATTGGCGGCCCTGTGGTCGCTGGTGCGCCATGCCTACAGTGCGGAGGGAGAGGCGTCAGGGAAACGCTATGGGAAACCACTGGGAAGCTTTGAAAAATGGAGCCGGGTGGTGCCCCGGGTGTGTGTGCGGTGCGGCTTCGCGGATCCGCTGGCCCGGGTGGTAATGCCGGATAGTGGTGACCTGAGTGCAGAGGATGGGAAGCGGACGCTCCAGGAGGCGATAGCAGACCTGCATCTGCCAGTGGGTGGCCAATCAATCCTGCAACTGGTGGACCTGATCCCCTATGCCCGCAGGGCGGGAGCCTTTGTGGAGCGGCTGGGCACGGTGGAGGATGTGATGGTGCGCCTGGATGGGATGGAGCGGGGCGGCTGGCGGGAGCAGGACTGGGGCGATGGGTACTCCGCCCGCAAACCGGAGACGGAAATCGAGCGGCGGGTGCAGGCGGAGCGGTGGGTGGAACCCGTGCGGGGGGGCGACCGGGGGATGTTGTCCAGCTTTGGATATCACATCCGGAAATACTGCGGGAGGAAGATCCATGTGCCATCCATGACGGGGGAGGCGCGGGACTATATGTTCTCTGACCGGGCGAGTAGCCGCAGTAGTGCCTTCACCGTGAAGCGGGTGCGGTAATGATGCGGCGGCACGGTGGCTTTCAGAAGCCGCCGTGCCGATGGGACCATAAGGGGCAACTATTAAGCCCAGCTTAATGGCTCGACACAAGGGCCATGGAATCCGCCCATTGGCCGATGCTGGTGAATCCTGCGGCATGGGCCTGCGCCTTCAGCCAGGCTTGCCCTGGACCCGTGCTGTATACGGAGAGGCGGGAGGCGGTGAGACCGCTGGGCATGAGGTGCCGCCCGCGCCCGGGGCCGCGTTTCACGGGAGGGCTTTCACTGGGGCTGGAAGGTGTGGAGGGGATGGGGGATTTCATGGGAGGTGGGAAAAGTGGTTTTTCAGGAAAGGCAATTTTTTTTTTCAAGGATAGATGGGGTATCAGGCACTAGCCTATTTTCAGGGAGGTGCCCGGTCCACTGGCACCGGAGGGGAATTTCAAAATTAACCATATTTTAATGTTGTATAACATATTTATAATTACTAGAAAACCTTAGGGGAATACTATCAACTTTTACGATGTTGTTATTAAACTGCCGGGGCATCTGTCAGGCGGGCCGCCCCGGGCCAGCCCATATGGGAGGCGACATCCCGGGCCACGGCGAGGGCGGATTCCGGCGAGGGGAAAGGCCAGGCGGCGGCAGGATCTGGGGTGAAACCGTAGCCCCGCTTGCTGATCTTGGCGGGATCGTAGGGGCCTTTGAGGGTATGCCAGGTACCCCCGTTATCTTGGAGGTGTAGTATTTTTGTCATGGGAATTCAGGGGGGTGGAGGTTGTTTTTTTGCTCTGTAAATCGACGGAAAAAGGCGGCGGTCGCCCGGGTGTCTGTGGGAAATTCCGGCGGGGGGCCGTCCCAGCTTGGCAGGTAGGTGATCTCTACGGCACCGGGCCTGCCATCGCCCCGGCGGGCAGGCCGGCAATCAGTGACCTGCCAGAGCCGGGGGGCCAGCGGTTGGAGGATGCCTGTCCACTCGCTGTCGGTATCCTCCAGCAGCAGGCATTCCGGCGGGGGGGTATGGGAGGGGGCGGCGATATAATCATCCTGCGGATTAAAGCTAATCTGCGGGATGTCCCAATATTCAGGGACGGGACGATCGGTCGCCCTAGCGTAATATTGCCAGATCTGGCGCATTTGAATGTGCAGGCTGGCATGGGCGATATCCGGATTCAGGATTGGGCGACAATTGGGCCAGTATTTCAGCCATGGCCTATCGACACCCTCCGTCCAATGGATTTTGACTACTCTGTATGGGTAGATCAGGCTTACGATATAATCGGGCCCATCGGGATGGGCGTTGCCTATGGCAAATCGCGGGTGGGAGGGGACTTTATTTTCTGACATAATGGTATGGAGGCGGGGCGGCGGCACGATGCCGCTGCCCCGCCGGAAACGGAGGGTAGATGCCTGAAAACCCCGCACCCCATAACGGGTGCGGGGCGGGAGGCGGAGTGATGGTGAGGAGGGTCAGGGGCGGCGGAGGTGGGAGCAATCGTGCAGCCCGCGCATGAGGCGGGCGGATGTGCACCAATGAAGGTGCTCCGCGTATGAGGTGCCACAAGTGCACTCGTAGATCTCCGCAAATTTGCGGATGGGTCGCCTTGAGAGCAGGCGGTTTACGCCGCTGCTATCAGTGACAACGTAGCTCAGGCGCGGGCGACCTGTGAGGATAGTGAGGGTGTCTTTCATGGGGAGATGTCAGGATTGGCGGATGCTTTCGAGGAATTCCAGGATACGGGAGATGGCGGCATCCGGTGCGGCAACGGCGGCGGGATCCGGCGACATGAGCACCATGATTCCCATGCCGTCGCCATGATGGCGGGAGTTGATGATCACCGCCGGAACCCCGGCGGTGGTGGTGAATCCTTCAACGGCACTGTTTTCCCCCGGGGGAATGTCAGGGTAGTCATGCCCCGCATCAGAGTGCAGGGCCAGGGCGGCGAAGGGATCAAGTTCGACAATGATTTGCATGAGGGTGGTGGGTGCGGGGGATCGATTGGTTATGACAGGAGAACCTGAACCCGGGTGGCAATGTCGTCATGGGGATCCGACCAGAAAAGCCGCACGATGTCAGCCAATGCCAATTGGGCAGGGAGCGGCAAAGCCCGCATTTTGTCAGACAGGGCGGCGACATCCACCCCCCATTTTTCCGTAAATCCACGCGAATCGTGGACGTTTGCCCAGAGCAGGGTGGCCGCATGGTGATCAATCAGACTGCCGTTGTTGGCATCGATAATGGCGGACCACTCTCCACTGGAGAGGGGGTGATCCTTGAGCCATTTTTTCCCGTCGTCCAAGACCCTGAAATAGGATAGGACAATGGAATTGATGGTGCCGCTGATGCTGTCTTGCGGCACCATCGAGGACTCAAGGGCGGCGGCGGTTTCGGCGGCGAGGTAGATACTGGGGCGATTCGGAATCGGCATGATGGTAGGGATGGGGTGGGTTGGGTTGTGACGGGCAAGAATTGCACCTTGCCACCCCGGACCGGAGCCCGGGGCGGACGGGTGAAATTAAAAAGTGTAGGGGCCATTGGGGACAACACCCAACAGGCCCCGCAGCCGCTCCCCGTAGGACGAGTGGTCGCGCAGGGCGGCCTGGGCAACCTCTCCCCAGGTGGCGCGGCTGGTGGCGCGGCCCAGGTGGCGACTGATCCACTCCCGGCAGCCTGCCGCGCACCAGCCTGTATAGCGGCGGACGTCAGAGGTCGTCAGGATGGGCTGCCAGAGGGCGGGCAGTCCAGACTTTTCCCTGGCGCGGGCGGCGTCCGTTTCGGCCATTTTGGCCAACTTGTTTTCCAATCCCTTCCTTGCGGCCTTGATGGAATCTGCGTGATAAATGACGCAGACCGCCCCCCGCCAATCCCAGGCCATTGCCCCGGCGCGGCTGCCCAGGGGTTTCCCCCCGGTCGCCCAGGTGGCCAGGCAGGCCCGGGAGTCCACCGGACCGGAGGAAATCAGCGGCAGGCCATCCTGCCGGGAGGCAAGGATAACATCCAGAGGCAGGGTGGCAAGGTGCTGGAGGTTTTGCGGTGCGGTAGGATTCACGCACAGCCGAACCCGATGGGTGGCGTCTGTTTTCCGATAGGTGCAGGCGCGACTATATTTCTCCCCGGGGCTGGTGGTGGTGTCTGCCCCGGCGGGCAGGAAGTGGTATTCGATTTCGGTGTTGGTGTCGCCACTGTAATTTTCGGCTCGAGCGAACACTGCCGCCGCCGCCGCCTTGGCGGTGATCTGCAACAGTAGAGCGGCAGCCTTGTCTGCCGCTGGGTAGTCCAGCTTTACTCCGCAGGTCCGGCCTTTTGCCATGGTTTCGGCGTAGTTATTGGTCAATATATCCCCAGCGGTGGCTTTCGCCAAGTGCCGCCGCATCCGTGCGGCCCACAGCTTACGAAAGGCGGCATCCGCCTTGAGGCGGCGGGCCTCCCGCTCCAGCAGGGAAAAGGAGCGGATGGCAACGCGGGGGCGGCTGACAGCAAAATCGTGAGGGTGTTTTTCAATGCGCCAGGCCCGATAATAGGTGGCGGCGGCCTTTGTCAGGCCCCGTTTGGTTTTGGCGTTACTCCCCGTTTTGGCCGCATAATAGCGGACACGATCAGCGAGGGCAGGGGCGGTGGTGAGGGCGAGGGTGAGGACGGTCATCGTTTTCATGGTAGTGATAGTGAGTTTCGCTGGGACCGTCCGGGGCCTGCCAGGGTGGCAGGTTATCGTCGGCAGTCCGCTGGCGTGTTTGAAGTATGGAACAGGGAAAAAGAATTGCAACACAAAAAATAAATTATTTTTCGGAGTCGATTTTCCGGAGCCAAGGAAGGTGAGGGACCACCTGGAAATAAGCGGGCCGCTCCAGGCATTTGTGGGGGCGTCCCTTTTTGTTATCCCAAACGCTGCCAACCCATGGCCTGCCGACATCCTCTGGCCCTGGTGCACGGTCGATCTGCCCCGGCGACAGGTGGCAGGACCAAGGCGCATCGCTCCCATCCTCCACTAGCCACTCCATGCAATAGGCTCCCTGTTGCCACTGCGCGACGGGGAGCATGGATACGACGATATGCCGGGAGCCGGGTCGCATCTCGGCAATGGCCTGTCTCAGGCTGGCTGGCACCAACAGCCGGAATGCGCCGGAATTGAGCGACAGGTAAAGCAGGCCCCGGGAGGCCATATCATGCGCCCAGTAATTGGACGCCGTGATGAGGGGGCCGTGATTTGTGATAGTGAGGAGATCGGGCATGGGTTTGATGGCGGGTAGATTGCGCCATGCTGCCCCGCAACCATCCGGTTGCGGGGCAGAGGGGCGGAATCGGCTAGAGGGTGGCTTTGATCAGGGCGTCCAGTAGGGCGGCGGCATTGCGGCCACTTTCGGAAGCATATTTTTCGGCGAGGTCATCCGCGCACTCTGACGGGTGTTTTTCCGCAAGAAAACGCAGGGCGTCCAAAAGGGACACATTTTCCCGCTCAATGATGTCGTCGATCATTTCGGTGAGGGTAATTTCCTGAATTCCGTCCGCCCTGGTGTCCCACCTGCCATCCCCCTGCTGCCGGGAGTGAGCCCCCCGGCTCCCGCCGTTTTGATAGGTGCGGAAATAGTTGCCATCATCGGTGATCCCGGCCTTGTAGGTGGTGTACTCGCCCTCGTCCTCAAGGACAATGGTGGCATCGTCCAAGACATCCTGCGCGGGATCGTAGCTGCATTCCTCCCTCGTCTCAGTGCCGTCCGGAGCGGTGAGCGTTACCCTGTATTCTCCTGGCTCGCAATCCTGCCCCTGCTCCACGGCGGACACAGTATCGGCTGCCGCTGTCTCCGCCTGTTTTTCACTATCATATTCACCGACATTTTCCAGCCCAATCCACTGGCTGCCATCCCGGTATTCGATGGCAACGGACCATTTTCCTTCAGGGTGCACCTCCTCTGTCCAGTCTGTCCCCGGCTCACAAACATACAGTGTTTCTCCCAATTCATTGGCCAGGGCTTGGATATCCGCCTCGACGTCCTCGAAAGACGCGCCTTGGATTTCGCCCCAATACTCAAGTTGGTCATCGTCCGATGCGATGCTGATAACAAATGTCGGGATGTTGTTGGTGGTTTTCATGCTATTTAAGTGCCCCGGTAATATACCGCCAGGGTTGCGGTGGTTGGTGGCCTGTGTTGGCTCACGAAATGGGTCTAATGCAGCACCGTTTGAATTGCAACACAAAAAATGAATTATTTTTCGGCGGGGCAATCGAGGCTTGAATTCAGTGGGAGCAACCGTTCAATCAAAGATAGATTTGATAACCAAATCACCCCATCCAGCAGGAGGCATTCCCGCGTGATAAATTGATCAAGAATATTTTTTTCAGCCCGAGCCTTGGCTTCTATTTTCATCGCGTGTTTCCACCCTTTTGGCCACCCCCCGTAAAAGGTTTTTGGCAAATATTTTGTTTCGATCTCCGCGATATGATAGGCATTTTCCTTGATCCAATCGCCTTGGCAATATCGTTCCTCCCGCCGGAGTTCGGAGGGGTCAGAATAGGCGAGGATGCGGGCTTGAGCAGTGCTAATCTGTTTCATGTTATGCGGAAATATTGTTGTTGGTTATTGCCGGGGGATCGAACCCCGGCGGGGGTGATCAGGCTTTGGCGGCTTCCCTGCGGATGTCTTCCCAAGCGGTTTGGGCTTGCAGCAGCAGGTTGCCAAACTGGTGCGCCGGGATCTTCCGGTTGTTGTCGGCTAGCCACTCTTGCAGTGCAGTGGTTTGATTGCCCAGGTGGTGCCGGGTCTCGACCAGCAGTTCGACGATCTCACTGACCTCGCCGCAGGTAAGGCTGGGGACGAGTTGGGAGTGGGAGTTGGTAGGGTGGTTCATGGTGGTTGGTTGGGTAGATAAAGCTTGCTGGGGGATCGAACCCCAGCGGGTGGCGGAAAACTTTTCAGAGATTGTGATCAGCAGAGCAAAAACTTTTGGATATTCTATCTCGGTGCGGTCCATGATGGCGGCAAACGCTGTATCTGCGGCCATGCCTTGGTCCATGAGCTTCTCTATTTTAAGTTTTATCATGGTGATGACTGCACTGATTTCGGTGTCCATGCTTGGTAGTTGGTTGGGTGATGTCATAACAGTTTTTTCGCTGGGACCGTCCGGGGCCTGCCAGAGTGGCAGGGTATCGCTGGCAGTCCGCTGGCGTGGAATCAACCTAGGGTATGCCATCTCCAGCCCATGGTGTGCTGCTCAAGCTGTCAAGGTGTGTCATCGTTCCGCTTTTTTTCCCGATAAAATACAGAGGGTGCATACCATCCATGCCTTTTTCTCCCCTGCCGACTTCGTTTTCCGTTGAGTCCCTGCCCATGCAATCAAGGGTGCAAACGGTGCAAGGTATGCCGTTTTACTAGCAATTAAGGAATCTTTTGATAGGATTTGCCGCCCTTCGCCAGTTGCCCCGCCG
>Ga0209296_1000135_pt1 | contig 63236 bp, 36 predicted proteins | sample S_130206_EF_Meta_FD_187319 | JGI IMG/M metagenome (GOLD analysis project Ga0209296, IMG submission 187319) | Freshwater microbial communities from Lake Simoncouche, Canada to study carbon cycling - S_130206_EF_MetaG (SPAdes) (version 2) | ecosystem: Environmental > Aquatic > Freshwater > Lake ...
TTTGCCATATATGTCTTCATAATAATCTCCACAATGACCAAATAATTATTTTATTTTTAGAAAATAAAATGTCAATAAGCATTAAAATATAGTTCATAATGCTTTGGTCACTTTTACATCAGTAAACCTTATTAATTTCTTTTTATAATAATGATGGATAAATAGCCATACATTTTGCATAATAATTCATTGTGTGGTAAAGACTTATGTTTTGTGGGGTTTTAAGAAAGAAGTAGCTGGATTTGTGAAGCATTAATGATTTTTTGTGCTAATTAACCTATTATTTAAGAGTTAAACGATTCTACGAGTTAAAAAGTTACGATGAATTAGGCCATTATTGATAAGGGTGTCTTGTAACAGGTTGTTTTTCTTTGTTTGGAGCTTTATTTTCCGAAGTTATAGGAAATATCCGTTACAAATTGCATGTATTTGGCTAATTTTTAAAATAATGTTTACTGGTTCTTAGCCTCTTTGGGATTTTTGCTTCATAAATAACATTTTCTTTTTTTTATTCGCGTATTTTTATGCGAAAACCTCGTTTATTTCATTAATAGAGGTGAAAAGTGACTTCTGAACAACTCGTATATATTTTTCTAAGTGGTTTGGTTTTTAGCGTAATAGGCTATGCCATTGCTACGGTTTTTTACCGTGCCAAGTTAAATAGTTTAAATGCTGACAATAATTCGTTAATTAATGAAGCTAAGGCTAAAGCTGACAAAATAATCAAAGATGCTGAATTATTTTCAAAAGAGGATAGCCTTCGAAGGAAAGAAGAACTTAATAAAAGTTTCGAAAATATTCGCCTAGATTTACGCGATCAAGAAAAGCGCCTCGAAAAGCGTGAAGACGCCATCGAGGATAAAGCACGGGATATGCTTAAACGAGAACGTTTAACCGAGGTCCTTCAAAATCAGTTGCAAGATCGCAAAAATGAAACCGAAGTAAAAAACAAAAAGTTTGCAGAGATTCTCGAAAAACAAGAAAAGAGATTACTAGATATCTCTGGTATTTCGCGTGATCATGCCGAAAAAATGCTTTTTGAAAACTTGGAAAGAACCCTTAGCAAACAAGTTGCTGATAAGTTGAAAAAGCATGATGATCATCTCAAAGATTCTGCCAAGGAATCTGCTAGGAAAATTCTTGCAATGGCTGTTCAACGATATGCATCGCAGCATTCTGTTGAAAGTACTGTTAGTACTGTTGATATTCCAAACGATGATATTAAAGGCCGAATAATTGGGCGTGAAGGCCGCAATATTAGAACTTTTCAAAATGTTACCGGTGTTGATCTGATTGTCGACGATACTCCAGGTGTAGTGGTCGTTAGTGCTTTTGATAGTGTAAGGCGCGAGATAGCTAGGCTTTCTTTATTAAAGCTTATTCAAGATGGTCGAATCCACCCCACCAAAATTGAAGAGGTAGTAAAAGAATCGCAAGAGGAGATGGAAAAACACATTATGGAAGTGGGTCGTGAAGCCCTTAATGAAGTAGGAATGGGGCCATTGAATGATAAACTTGTTCAATTGCTCGGTCGGTTGAAATTCCGAACCAGTTACAGTCAAAATGTACTGCGGCATAGCATTGAAGTTGCGTTTCTTGCAGGAATGCTTGCAGATGAACTGGGGTTAGACGGTAGACTCGCTCGTAAATGCGGCTTGCTGCATGATATTGGCAAAGCTGCAGATCACGAAATGGAAGGTGGCCATCCTAAAATTGGTGCTGAACTTGCCCGTAAATACGGCGAAAGTAACCCCGATGTTTTACATGCCATTGCAGGCCATCACGACGATATAACTGTTGATCACATCTACACTGTTTTAGTTGCAACTGCGGATGCAATAAGTGCAGCAAGGCCCGGCGCTCGCAGAGAAACACTTGAAAAATATGTTAAGCGATTGGAAGAACTTGAAGCCATTGCTTGTGGATTTCCAGATGTTGAACAGGCATTTGCAATTCAAGCCGGCAGGGAACTTCGTGTGATTGCCAGTGCGGCTCGCACTACCGATGAGCAGGCGATTAAAACTTGCCATGACATCGCCCGTGCCATTGAAGACCAGATGAATTACCCGGGTGAAATTAAAGTGACAGTCATTCGTGAATTAAGAGTGGTCGATGTCGCAAAATAATTTGCCAAAGATTTTGAAAGTGTTGATGCTGGGAGATATTGTCGGGTCTCCTGGGGTGAACATTTTGCAAAGTTATCTGCTTGCTATCAAAAAAAGTATGGGGCTAGATTTGGTTATAGCGAATGCAGAAAATGCTGCAGGGGGATCTGGCCTTACGCCATCGATATTTAAAAAATTAAAAGCTGCAGGAGTTGATCTCTTCACTTTGGGAGATCACATTTACAAAAAGCAAGAAATTGTAAATACGCTCATATCTGAAAATTGCATCTGCAAGCCTGCGAATTATCCTTCATCGTCTCCCGGAAAAACCTTTGCATTCACCAACACCGTTGATGGATTTACCGTTGCAGTGATTTCATTAATGGGCAGAACTTTTATGCGGCCGGTGGATTGCCCTTTTTCATCTGCAGAAAAAATTGTTCCCGAAGTCCAAAAGCTAACTAATGTAATAATTGTCGATATTCATGCTGAGGCAACTTCCGATAAATATCTGATGGGCCACTTCTTAAAAGGTAAAGTTTCTGCTGTTTTAGGCACACATACCCATGTGCAAACTGCTGATGAACAAATTCTTGGTGATGGCACAGCTTTTATTTGCGATTTAGGAATGACTGGACCTTATGACAGTGTATTGGGTCGGTCTATTGAACCCGTTACTGCAACCACTATTTCTTTTTTACCCAATCAATTTTCTGTTGCATCTGGTGATGTTAGAATGTCCGGCGTTGTTCTTGAAATAAATGCAGCAACAGGAAAAACGGAATCAATTACCCGTGTTCAGTTTTGTGATAAAGATCTTCAAGAAAAATATAATGGAACTGAAGATAAGAAATTAGTTCTTCAGCCTTCGCCATGATTTCAGATAAGCAGTTGAACCAATTTGTTAATCAACTCCAGGAAAAACAATCGCGGATAATGGTTGTTGGCCTTGGATATACAGGACTTCCACTTGCAGATTGCATAGTCAAAGCAGGTTTTAAAGTTGTTGGTTACGATACAAATATAAACAAAGTTGAGATGCTGATTCGCGGGGGAAGTTATCTCGAAACAATTTCAGCAGTTAAAGTTCAAGAGTTATTAGATACAGGAAGATTTACTGTAACCAGCGACATTTCTTGCGAAGATCCTTGCGATGTTTATTGGGTCTGTGTTCCAACTCCGCTTTTAAATGGTGCCCCTGCTCTTGATAGTTTTTGCGCTGCGATTACTTCGATAAGAACTATAGCTACAAAACCTTTTTTAGTGGTTATTTCTAGCACATCATTCCCCGGTACAACACGCTCCATTGGATTGAGCATTTTGGAAAAAGAAACCCAAGAACAAGGGGCCGACTTTTTTCTTGTTTTTAGTCCTGAAAGAGAAGATCCAGGTAACAGCACTTTTACCACTAAAACTTTGCCGAGAGTTTTTGGCGCTCTTGATAATGAGTCTTCAAAAGTTGCCATGGTTTTATTTAAACAATTGTTTGATGAGGTTCATCAGGCGAGTTCAATTGAAGCTGCTGAAGCATCAAAGTTGGTGGAAAATGTTTATCGTGCTGTAAATATAGCTTTAGCAAATGAATGGGATGATATTTGTAAGGGATTAAATCTTGATGTATGGGAAGTAATTAAGCTTGCTGCCACCAAACCTTTTGGCTTTCAGGCGTTTTATCCCGGGCCAGGCGTTGGGGGGCATTGCATCCCTGTCGACCCATATTATCTTCTTTCAAAGCTAAAAAGTGTGGGTGCAAATGCAGGACTTATTAATCTTGCTTGTGATTTAAACAAAAAAAGACCACAAATGATTGTTAGGAAAATCGAAGCATTTTTGGAAAGCAGATCAAAATCAATCAAGGGGTCTAATTTGTTGTTGATTGGGTTGGGGTACAAGAAAAATATAAGTGATTTACGTGAATCTCCTGCAATTGAAATTTTGGATTTACTAATAAATCTTGGCTGTAATTTAAAATGGCATGATCCTTTGGTTACGAGTAATCATTCTCAGAGGGATGTTCAAAGAGAGTTAGATTTAAGTCCGGAATTATTAAAAAATCAAGATTTGTGCGTCATACTTGCTGATCATGATCTGATTGATTGGGATATGGTTTTGAATTACTCAAGTTTCATATTAGATACTAAAAATAAGTTCGCAAATTGTCATAGTTCAATGATTTAAAAAATAATCAATTTATAGATTTTAAGCAGAAAGTTTTAAGGACTGTTCAAGGTTTTCTGATAGGTTTAATTTGATGAAATTCTTGTAATTAGACTCCCAATCTTCAGTGTTTTGTAACTCTAATGCTGTTTTTGTTACCCATTCATTTAGATCTACCGATATTTTTCCAGATGCTATGTCTTCAATCCATAGTATGTAATCATTAAAGCTGTTGTCCGATGTTATTTTTAATGTTCGTTTTTCTTCATGGTTGTACAACCATTGCAAAATTTGCCCTGCAAGGTTTGCAACATCATTTTTGAAACTATTTTGTTCATGTGATTCATTCGAAAAGAGCCATGTTGGGGAACCTGCTCCAATCCATTTGATACACCCTTCCCTTGTAATAATTAGAGAAGACTGATGGATTGGTCCATAGACTAAACCTGCTCCATGAATCGATGCTAATCCTGATATGGTTTGTAAGACTAGATTTAACCATACATCTGGTTTCTGTTGTACTGAAGCCCATTCCGATTGATTGATTCCTTGAATCAACTCAACCAAAACCGCAGGCCTCCCTTGTATTTCCAAAACTTCATATGTAGAGGCAACATTCTCGTGATGGAGACTGATAGCTGCACTAAATCGTTGCCTAAATTCATCTGGGTGATATGGATCCGAAAGTTCTGTTTCAGAAAGATGCCTGAGGAGACATTCGGTTTTCCTGATGGGATCGAATACTTGAAAAATATATTCTTTGCTCGTTGAAGGAAGTTTGTCAATGACTCGAAAACGATCGATCATCAATCCGTTAATATTGCCTGCTTCTATAAGTGCCAATTGATAAAAGGTTAAATATCCACCATTGAGTAATGCTTGCCTGAGGGATTTTCTAGTTTTTTGTGCCTCGGCCATTAGAGCAAGTAATGTATCAGACTCTACCAACCCCAAGGATATAAGCTGATTTCCAAGTTTATTATCAGAAGGTTCTACGGGATCAAGTAACGGTTGGGAACGATTGTCTTGGTTTAAATCTGGACGGCCAATTGCATTATCAAAATATCCAGATGCCAATGAATTGGAAATTGTTCCAGATAAATCTTTGATTTTATTACGATACCACGCCCGCATATCATCAAGATGGCGATGAACTTCTTTTGTTTGAGCGAGTACTTCACCTTCTTTTTCGCGAAGGTTGTGTTCTTTTTTAGATAAGTTATCTGTTTGTTGTTGCAGAATTTGAGCTTGAGTTTCGAACTTTGCTTGTTTTCTTTCCAACTCGGATTCACCTGTTTGCAATGCCAATTTGATTTCAATTAGATTATGTTGCCATTCGATGAGTTGTTGCTTGAAAGAAGCAATTGAAAGGCGGTGCTCTTCTCTTGCTTTGATTATTTTGCTTTCAGAGTCTTGTGAACGATTTTGTTGATCGCGGGATTCTTTAAGCAATAATTCGAGTTCTTCCCTAGCAATTTTAGCATAATCATGGAATTCCCTAAGGTGTTCCTGAAGTAAATCTCTGGCCCCTAAAAGCCTAGAGAGGCAGTTTTCTGCACCCGCCATGAGGACTGGGATATTTTCACATATGCCGCTGATTTCATTTTTAAAGTCAATTCCTTGAGCCAATTTAAGCTTTTCTATCTCTAGATTCGCATTTTGAACTTCCTCAAGAGTAGTTTTTTCTTCTTCAAGTCTTTGAAGTGCTTCAAATATCTCTTTTTTGATTAATTCGTGTCCATGATTTTCAGTTTCCATCCTAAATTTTACAGAATCGATATCAGTGGCTTTTTTGAGCAATTCTTGTTTAGATTTTTCAAAGTCATCTCTGGCAGAGGTTAACTGCATTACAAGGTTGCTGTGTTCATTTTCCATCTCTTCATTTCGGGTTTGTAGTGAAATGATTTGGTTTGAAAGCAAAGTGTCTTTTTCGATTAGGGTGGATTCTTTTAATTGAATATCTTCAATTCTTTTCCGAAGAATTTCTTGCATTTGAGCAAGGTTTTTTTCAACTGAATCGGTTTGTTTGATCTTGTTATCTTGGATGTTTTTAAAATCTTCTATTTCTTTTTTTGCATCTTCAAGTGATTTTCTTGTAGCCTCAATTTCGTATTCTCGGTTTGCAAATGTGTTTTCTATACTTCTCAGTGAGAGCTCTTTTTGTTCAATTTCAAGGATGCGAGATTCTAAATAATGTTTGTTGTTTTTTAGCTCCTCTTTTTCCTGATTAATAAGCTCGAGACCAGTAGATAGTAAAACCTCTTTTTCAAGCAATTTTGTTTTGAATATTTCTGATTTTTCTATCTTGATTAGCAAATCCGTTTCCAAAGATTGGATAGAGAGAAGTTTGTTTTCTAGATTAGATTCTTTTTCGTCTATTCGAGCTTTGACATTTTCAAGATAAAGTTTTACCTGAAATATTTCAGCCATTTGCTGTTCAATCTCTGTAGATTGCTTGATTATATTTTCGTTTTCTTGCTTTTTTGAAAGATATTCTTCTTCTAATAATTTCCGCTCTTCCTTGAGTTTGCAATATAACGAGTCTATTTCTAGGGCCTGAGCTTCTAGTTCCCTGCTGTTTTTTTCCAGATCTTCGCTTCTGCGGTCCACTTCAAGGGCTCGTTCATGTAAATTCCGGGTCTTTTGGTCTAACAAATCATGAAGCGCGGTTATATTTTTTAAATCTGAATCGCTGGTCGTTGATTGATGATTTGAATTTGTTTTTAGTGTGTCTAATTCATTTTGAAGTAGAACTAATTCTTCAGCGTAGGTTTTACTTTTAATAATTTGAAAGTTTAGCTGTTCAGCTATGGATGATTTTTCAGATTCAAGTATGCTTTGTTTTGAAATGGTCTCAATTTCGCGTTCAGCAATTGTTCGATTATTTTCTAGCAACGAACCTAATTCGATTTTTAATAGCTGATTCTTTTTCTTTAGTTTCTTTATTAAATGTGACAAATGCCTTTTGCTTTTAGATTTAGTTTTTATTTTATTTACGGTTGCGGATTGTTCATTAGTTGTAAGGGCGATGTTTTCTGAGGGGGTAATTGCAGCTAAGGAATCAGTCACGATAAACGAAAATTCGTAGTTACCAATATTTAATTTGTCATTAGATTTTAGAATCGATTCTTGAAATGAACTTCCGTTTAAAGTTAAACCAGAAAGAGGCGTAATGGATCGAACTAAAAGGCCTCTTGGTTTAACATAGTTTACTTGAAATAATAGCGCAGGTAGATCTAAACCTGCTAATCGGAGATCGCAACCAGCAACTGTGCCTACAAGAAATGTACTATGGATCGGGAAAGATTGGATTTGCTTATTAAGGCACGAAAAAACCATGGTTGCTTTGGTAGCAACATCGTGATGTTCAGGAATGAAAGGTAATTCATCTTCTTTCATACCAATGGTTTAAAAAAAATCAGTGGTAGTGTATAGGCCAATATTTAGGGGTGTGATTTAGCAATAATAAGTATGGATGCAACGCGTCCTCCCAAACCTCCCAGGTTTCCGCGCCTGCTGTTTAGGTTCTACCAAATTGATTTTCAAGATCATTTTTGCTTATCAGTAATGATGTTGGTCGCCCATGGGGGCAGTGATAATGGGATTTGGATAAGTGGCGCATTTTGGCTAAAAGGTGCATTTCTGTTTCATTAAGCGTGTCTCCTGATCGAACTGCTGAGTGGCAGGCGGTCAGGCTTAAAATATGATGAAAAAATGCGTCTTTACTTGGGATTTCATCCTTAGCAAAAAGTTGTTCAATAACTTTATTAAAAAGAGCTTTTGGCGATTTTCGCCCTAGTAACGCAGGGTAACTCTCAACGAGAATTGTGTTTCCGCCAAATCCCCGTATTTCAAATCCTAATTGCTGTAATTCTTCTTGTCGTGACAGGACCAATTCAGATTGAAAAGCTGCTAGCTCGATGGTTTCAGGGATTAAAAGTTTTTGGGCAGGAACAGGCCCAGATGAGAGCTTAGTTTTTAATTGTTCATACAAAATGCGTTCGTGAAGGGCATGTTGATCAATAATTAAAACCCCTTCATCCGTTTCGATCACAATATAAGAATTGTATACTTGCAATACCTTGAAGTTTTCCTCTTTAAACAAGACAGGAGCGATTGTTGGGGCCTGCGGTTTTTCCGAATAAGTATAATTAGGTGCTTGGGCGGATGATTCATCGGAAGAATGATTTTCAGGTTCAGATTGTTCACTTGGACTGTTTTTATAATTGAATGGAAGCGAGGGGGCTGGTGAAGGCCCAGATTCAAGAGTCCAAGGTTCTGGGGGATTATTTTTTTGCGGGATTGTAATGGTAAATTCAGGCAACCCGATGTCAATTGGGTTTTTTCTGGTGAAAGGTGGTTCATCTTGAAGCTGAAAAACTGCACCTTTATTTTTGTCTAGAAGAACATTTCTTACAGCATTAAATACCAAATGATGAATGGCACCAGGATCGCGGAATCGAACTTCTGATTTAGTGGGATGTATGTTTACATCAACTTTTTCGAGGTCAGAATCAAAATAAAGAAATGCGATTGGGAATCTTCCCGTCATCATATGGCCACGAAACCCCTCCTGAATAGCATGCGAAATGGTTCTGTCTCTAAACCACCTGCCATTGATAAATAGATATTGTGATTTGGCACTGCTTTTGTCTAGGTTTGGTGATCCTATATAACCTTTGATTTTAAAATCGCGATGATTTGATTCGATGTAAAGCAAATCATTGGTGATATCTTTTCCGAAAAAGATGCTGATCATTTCTTTAAGGCTAGCGCCTTGCGATGCTTGTAAAACTTGTTTTCCATTGTTTTTATAGGACCAGTGAACTTCGCATTTATCAAGATTGTTTCGGAATGAAGAAAGAATCATTTTGGTAATTGTTTCAGTGATTTGAGCGGTTTCTGCAGGCGGAGCTTTAAGGAATTTTCTCCTTACAGGGGTATTGTAAAACAGATGCTTGATTTCGATGCGTGTGCCTGGGGAGCCATTCCAAGGCTTGGCAGGATGAAGCAATCCACCTTCACAAAGGATTTCTGCCCCCTGATCAAGATCGGGAGGGCAGGATTGCAGCAGGAATTTAGAAACGCTAGCAATTGATCCTAAAGCCTCTCCCCTGAAGCCGAGAGTTGAAATTCTGAATAGATCTTCTGAGGATTTTAGTTTGCTCGTTGCATGGCTTGTGAGTGCAAGCTGAAGTTGTTCTGGATAAATTCCACACCCATCATCAACGACTCTAATTAAATCATGTCCACCCTGCTCGATTTCAATATCGATTCTTTTAGATAGTGCATCGATGGAATTTTCTACAAGTTCTTTGACAATACTTGCAGGCCTCTCGATGATTTCACCCGCAGCAATTTGGCTGATAACTTCGGGTGGTAGGAGCTTAATAATTGCCATTTTAACTTCCGTGTTATTTAATCTAGAACCTTAAACTTCATCTTCATTGTCAGTTTCGCGAGTAGGTGAATCATCCTCTGAATCTGGGGTTAGAGCAAGTTTTTTTAGCTTTCGTTGTAGAGAATCAGACTTCATCCCAAGAGACTTTGCCGCTTTTTCCATGTCATTGTAATTTTCAGAAAGTGCCTTTTTAATCTTATCTTGCAGCTTCCAATCTTGTATTACCCTGTAAAGCGTTCGTTCCCCAATCCCAAGCATTCGGGATGCTTCCTCACGGTTCCCATTGGTCAGCGAAAGAGCTTGTTCAATAAAAAAACGTTCCACTTCCGAAAGTGGCCTACCTATTAAATGAGAAGCCTGTGGAGATTGGCCCGAAAGAGGCTGAATACGATTTAGGATATTACCTTCTTGAACATCATCGATATTCAAAATGCCATCAACATCAAGAACAACCATACTTTCGATGAAATTTCGCATTTCCCGGACATTTCCCGGCCAGTCGTATAGCGTCATAGCTTTACGAACGGGTTCTGCTATCGTCATGGCGTGTTTAGCATGAAGTTGGTTAAATTCCTTAAGAAAATGTGAAGCTAATAAGGGGATATCTTCTCTGCGTTCACGAAGTTGGGGCAATCTGATTTTTAAACGATTGAGCCTGAAAAACAAATCTTGCCTGAAGGTACCTTCTGTTACTGCAGCTTCAAGATCACGATGGGTTGCAGAAACCACCCGCACATTAACCTTCAATGGTTCATTACTACCAATTCTAAACACTTCACTATTTTCCAAGACACGCAATAATTTTGCCTGAAGGCTCATCGGCATGTCGCCTACTTCGTCAAGAAAAAGAGTGCCGCCGTTTGCGTATTCAAACCGCCCTTTTCGCATTCTTTCTGCGCCTGTAAAAGCTCCTGGTTCATGTCCAAAAAGTTCATCATCAAGCAGGTTTTCGTTTAGTGCGGTACAATTCATTGCTACAAAAGGTTTGTTTTTGCGCGGGCTGTTATTGTGAATAGCCTTGGCAACCAATTCCTTTCCTGTCCCTGTCTCACCTTGGATTAATACCGTTGCATTGGTAGGTGCAATGCTTTGTAGTTTTACGACTACGTCATGCATTTTAGAGCTGTTGCCCAAAACGCCTTCGAAACCAAATTTTTCGTCTAGCTGGCGTTTAAGCTCACGATTGGTACGGGCAAGCCTTAGTCTTTCGGATGATTTTTCTACAATGGTTCGCAGCTCAACCATGTCTAGCGGTTTTGTTAGGTAGTTGGATGCGCCTTGTTTGATCGCTTCTACTGCGGTTTTTATATCCGCATGACCTGTAATTACTATAACTTCAACCTCGGGTAGCTCTTCTTTGGCTTTACGAACTATGGCAAGTCCATCAACATCTGCCATTCGTAAATCAGTTAGAACGACATCAAAGGTTTCGGTTTCAATTTTTTTTGCACCGTCTTTGCCACTGCATACCACGGTGCACTCAAAGCCGACCCTTTCCAAGCTTTCTGAAACAACCTCGGCATGAGGTTTTTCATCATCAATAATCAAAACACGAATTCCCTCTCCGGATTTTCGATTTAATATTTGATTAGATTTATCAGGATACATAACCATTTTTGCCCTACTTTCGCAACAATTTAATCAAAGCTTATTGTATAGTTTAACCAAATTAATTGCCTAGTCTCTGTTTGTTTCTTATTTTCTCGTTAAAGAACGCATGATCGTAATACCGATAAAAGAAGTAAGATTCCTACGCTTTGGCAAGGTTGTGTGCAATTGGGTTATTCGTTAAAGCTAGGGTGTTTTTTAGGTAAAAAGATGAATATTAGTGAACCACAAGTTCTTTTGGGAAAAATAACAGCTTTAAGAGAAAAGCTTGAAAAGGCTGTTCGTGAACCTGTTTCGCACCAATTAATTACAGAAGATAGTTTGGGATTTATTGCCAGAAAAAATCGATTAACCTCCAAACTTATTGAATCGGATCAATGCGATTCAGTAATTATTGATGAAAGTAAAGGGGATCAAGAACTAAGATTGCCCGTTAAACTTACATCAAAAGCTAGGGAGTTGTTAATTCATGGGAGAGATTTGATTGGAGATTTGCGTAATCTAGCAAATGCTTTCCTTCTTTATCGTACCGATGATGAAATAGTTTCTAAAAAAGGTGTTCAGGAATCTGGAGCCTTGATTAAGTTATATCGTGAAACAACTGCGATGGCAGATACTGCTCTTCGGATGATTCCAAATTTTCCTGAATCTCCATCTAGCCAATTGCAGCTTTGTGTCGGTGTGGAAGCTATTTTTCAAGTCATTTCCCAGCGACTAAGAATTCTTAAACAAGCTTGCATTGCAAAAGAAAAAGAACTTCAAAAAATAACCAAGCTTGTAGAATTATTTGATTTAATTTTAACTGGAAGCAAGCCTGATTTTGTAGATGTTCAAAATATTGTTGAAGATATTCTAGAGGAAGTGCGAAACGGCGAAACCCTTCGATTTCTTCGTGAAGATAATGATTACCCCGCAAGGTATGTAGCTTGCAAGGGACTGAATTTTGCAAGAGTTGTTGCGAGGGTAATATTCCAAGACGCTCAATTACGTTTGGCAAGTATGGAAATAATTGCTGCGGCATTATTTCTTGATATAGGAATGATTAAAATCCAGGCATCAGGATTGGTTGAACCAGAACGAATTCATGGGAAAATGACGCGGGCTTATGAATCGCATTGTTTTATTGGTGCTGAATTACTCCGACAATCATTTCCTAACATGCCATTACTTGCAGAAGCGGCTCTTTCTCATCACGAAAATATCGATGGGTCAGGTTTTCCTTCCGGATTTAAAGGGGCAGAGTTATCCCCAGTCATTAGATTTCTTGCAGTTTGTGAACGATACATTGCTCGATGCATGTCGTCTTCATCCAACAAACCTTTAAATACAAAAGGCGCGCTAACCTCGATTCTTATGGATAGTGAAGATGGGAAGCTTGATAAGGTTTATGCTCGTTTTTTACTGGCGATTTCGTTTTATCCCTCCGGTACAGCGGTAGAACTTTCAGACGGTTCCCTCGGGATTGTTTTGGCTAATCCGCTTTCCAAGAATACAGAAACAGAATCGAATAATCAAATTGTTGCAGTATTGAGAGATCCCGATGGTAGCTATCTCTCCAAGCCTAAAATTTTAGATCTTGCTGGTAGAGCTTCACCCGCGGTACTTCGAGGCATTTCGCAGCAGGAAAAAGATGATCTTATTGGGACTGAATTTCCCGAGTGGAACTCGAACTAACAAAGGTTACGGAAAATGTTTCCCAGGCGTTACATCACTTATGTTGAAGCGACCAGGCATCCATGGCCTAATTTTATATTTTTATTACCTATTGTAATATTGTACGAGACTGCTGTTTGGTACTGCTCGAACCACCAGGTAGATGGGATTAGAAATGGTGCAGATGGTTGGTTAAGACAGAATTTAGCTGTTTATGGTGTAAACCTAATTTGGCTACCTCCTGTTTTCTTACTTTGTTTTTACGCATTCCAAAGTTTTTTGAGATGGTGGAGTCGACCTCACGAAAATATTGAAACCATTACCGGCATGATTCTGGAAAGCGGAATATTTGGAATGATGTTATGGTTAGTTGCAGGAATCTGGAGCAAAGGTTTTCTTGCTTCAGGAGTTGATGCTTCAAGTGGAGTTTCCTCTGCTTGGGTAACATATCTCGGCGCGGGAATTTATGAGGAAGCGATTTTCAGACTTCTTGGGATTCATCTTTTATTAATGCTATTTCCAAGAAATATATTCCCATCTATGCCTTTAGCTTTTTTCGTGTCTTCGATCGGGTTTGCAATATCACATCATCTGGGTGTTTTTGGGGAAGCTTTTCAGTTTGACATTTTTGTTTTTAGAGCCCTTGCAGGATTATACTTCTGCGCAGTTTACATGTTCCGAGGTTTTGGAATTGCAGTTGGAGCTCATGTGATCTACGACTTTATTGTTTCAGTTTAATTGTTGAATTTCATAAACATGACAATGGCTTTTTTGAACCAGTTAGTAATGAAACAACAATCAAAGTGATAAAGCCCAAAGGTATGGTAATGATCCCAGGCTGGCTGAATGGAACCAAAGCACTTTCAGGGGATAATCCATAAACATCTTTAAAGGTATCTGCACAGGAAAGAATCCAGCCTAAGGATGAAAACATTCCCACAATAATGGCACAGATAACGCCTTCTTTGGTGGTTTTTTTCCAGAACAAAAGCATAACTAGCGATGGAAGATTCGCACTAGCCGCAACGCTAAAAGCCCAACCAACAAGGTAATTCACATTCATTTTTTGGAATAAAATACCTAGAACAATAGCGATGATTCCTACAAAAATGCAGGATATTTTTCCAGCTTTTACTTTAGTTTCATCTTTCATAGGTATTTTAAGAAAACCTAGAAGCAAATCGTGAACAACTGCACCACTTGCCGCAACTATCAAACCACTGACAGTTCCAAGTACAGTTGTAAAAGCAATAGCAGAAATCATGGCGAACATTACTTCGCCAAAACTTCGAGCAAGAAGTGGCGCAGCCATATTGCTGTCGCTTACATCAAGTGATCCGCTGGTCATTGCACCAAGGCCAAGGAACAAAGTTAAAATGTAGAAAAGCCCAATAGTAGAAATTCCAACCACGGTGCTATTACGAGCGCAGGATTGACTTTTAACTGTGTAATATCTGATTAAAATATGTGGTAAAGATGCCGTCCCGCAAAAAAGGGCGAGCATAAGGGAAATAAAGTTTAACTTATCAGTAAGTTTTTCGCTACGAATGCCTTTAAGTGATGGGTGATTACCAGGGCTAAGAACATCCTTCCCAAGGGTTGGCTTGGGAAAATAAATAGTAAGCGTTGAATCATCATCGACTTTGATTTTGTCGTTACCCCAAAGGATAATTTCGCTTTCCTGAATCGTACGAATGAAATCTAAAGGGCCAAGAGGCCCTGTTTCTTTAACATTTCCAGGTAGTTTAGTGATGCTTCCAACAGCCCAAAGGTCGCCTTCTTGCGCTCCCTTCCCTTTTGGTAGTCCGTTTACCAAGGGTTTTCCGCCTGCTTTCGGGTTTGTTAAGATCGTTTGAGTTTCATAGAGATAAAATTCTCCTGCATCAGATTTTGATTTCTCAATTTTCCAATAGGAAGTTTGTTTTGATTGCGAGTCAAGGACTCTAACAAAAGGTTTTCCTTTCCAAATGCCTTCACTTTTAATCACTTCTGAATTAGCAAACCCAAGTGCTGCAGAGTCAGAAACGGATTCTTCTTTAAATGGCCCAAGTATTTTTAACTCGTGATGTTTGTGGTGTTCATGTTGCATATCAACTTTTAGGCCACGGTTTAAAATCATGACGACTAAAATAAAACTAAAAATAACAAGCAATGAACCTTTTAAAAATTGAACATAAGTTGTACTTACCATCCCAGCCGTAGTGACAATTAAAGTGACTACTGTTCCAACAATAAGAACCCCAGCATAATGGGGAAATCCCAGTAATGGTTGGATGAGTACACCAGCACCAACCATTTGCGGAATCAGATAAAAAATGCTAACGCAAAGGGTACTGATTGCAGCAACAAATTTGATGCCAGGAGAATTAAATTTTGCATCTAATGCATCAGCAAAGGTATATTTTCCAAGTCTTTTGATAGGTTCTGCTATTACAAATAATGCTACGATCCAACCTGCGAGATATCCGATCGAATATAAAAAACCATCGTAGCCAAAAAAAGCAATCATGCCACAGATCCCAAGGAAGGATGCAGCACTAAGGTAATCGCCTGCAAAAGCTATACCATTAACAATCCAATGCACTTCGCCATGAGCTGCGAAATATCCTTGGGATGATTTTGTTTTTCCTGCAAAGGAAAAGCTAATTGCCAGAGTGAGTGCAACGAATATTGCAAAAATAAGGACTGCAATCCAAGAAGCTTCATGTATCACTAGTTACTATCTCCAGAATGGTTGCCCTTTTTTCGTAGAATATAACTGTAAATTAAGGAAAGTAAAACAGCACTGGTTATTAAAATAAAACCATAAATAACAGGTAAGTTAATTCCTGAAATAGTGAAGGTGGTCATCTTTTCTGGAAAAAAAGCATTTAAAAAAACAAAGAATGAGTAGAGTGCCACATAAAAGAAAAAGAATACAAAGCCGAGAGTTGAATTGTCGTTATGGGGCGCTGTTTTATTTTCAGAAATCATCAACGGTTCCTTCCGCATTAAAATTTGTATTTTGACTTTAAACTAGATCCCAACCTTTTCGATATTCTCTTTTGATCATTGCGTCAGCTTCCGGGCAATTGGTTGCTTTTATTTTATCTGCATCCCAAACAAGCTTTTTTCCAGCTCTAAATGCGACATTACCAAGGTGATTGGATTCAGTGAGCCACCCGGAATATTCAAAATTACAGGTTGTTGGAGATCCTGTTTTACAAGCTAGCAACCATTCAGCATAATGACCAATTGATTTCGGAATGAATGGTTCAGGTTTTTTGAAATCAACAAATTCTTTTTCGGGTAATAGTGCATGCTTGCTGTAATCAGAAAGCAACATACCTTTGTCGCCAACAAATAAGACTCCGCTATTCCACGCAGGGATTTTTCCTTCAATCAAATGCGGTGGCTTGTTTGCTCCTTGATACCAAACCATTTTAACAGCGGGCATATCTCCGCGTGCAGGAAATTCGTAGGTGGCTTGCATAGAAGCAGGAGCAATTTCAAGATGGGGTTTTGGGCCCGAAGCTTCAATGCTTGTAGGCGCCTTGAGTTTCAGTGCCCAAAATGGCAGATCGTTCCAGTGGCTTCCAAGGTCGGACATTGTGCCATTCCCGAAATCCCACCATCGATACCATTTTGGTCCGGGAAAATAAACCGTGTTGAATGGCCTAAACGGAGCGGGCCCAACCCAAAGATCCCAATCCAGCCCAGTCGGAATAGCGCTGGTTTCTTTTGGCCTATCAGTTACATGAACAATATCGCCATTCTTTTTTGAGTCTTCCAGCGATTGTAAACCCCAGGCTCTTCCAACCCAAACATGAACTTCTCTTACAGGGCCAATAGCATTAGTTTGAATGAGTTCAACCACTCTGCGGTAATTATCCCCAGCGTGAATTTGAATCCCCATTTGAGTTGCAACATTGGTTTTCGCAGCAACTTCCCGGATGATACGAGCTTCCCAAATGTTGTGGGTAAGAGGTTTTTCGCAATAAACATGCTTGCCCGATTTTAAGGCAGCAAGCGTTACGAATGCATGTGTGTGTTCACACGTGCTTACCACAACAGCATCAAAATCCTTGGCGTTTTCAAACATTTTTCGAAAGTCAGAAAACTTTTTGGCTTTGTTATGTGTTACTGAAGCTTTAGCAATTGCTTCAGAGTTAACATCACAAAGTGCAACGATATTTTCTGAAGATACGCCAGCAAGGTTTCCTGCTCCTCTGCCCCCTGCCCCGACAATTGCAATGTTTAACTTGTTATAGGTGTCTTTAGCGCGGATATAATTTGGTGCGGACAATATATAACTGGAAGTACCAGCTAAAGACGCTTTAACGAAGTTTCTTCGCGAAAATTTCTTAATCATGATACTTCCTTGTTGATAATATTGGCTCTGAAATGACTTAAGAACTATGGAAGTTCCTTAATTTTTAACCCTTTGAATTCAATAGGGGACCCTTCAGATTCCAAACATAAATAACCTGTTTTAGGGTCGCAATCTTTTCCACCTGAAACTTGTTCACCATTAACCCATAGGCGAACCTCGCCATTAATTGCCTTGATGTAATAGTGGTTCCATTCTCCAAATCCCTTGGAAACATTTTTGGAAGGAAAACTCCGATTTCCTTTGGGAGACTTTGGTTCAAATGGAGTCATTTTGGATTTTCCTACGGGAAAAACATCTCCATGGGTTGTGAACCAGTCGGATTTTTTCTTGTTCGTTTTTTCGTAGTTTTCAGCATAACCATGGTCTAGTATTTGGACTTCGATACCTGCTTTGGGAAGTTGATTTGGTTTAAGACCTTCCAAGCCATCTTCGCTAGCCCAAAGGAAAATCCCTGAGTTACCAGCATGTTTCATATGGCGCCAAGTCGCAACCATTTCAAAGTTGGTATATTTTTTCTTACTCCTAGTCACACCGACTGGAGTACCTTTGCAAAAAATGGTTCCATCTTTCCATTGCCATGTATCTGGGTCGGTATTTACATTTTGGAAGTCATTTTCATTAAGGGGCACCCAACCCTCCCCCTCGCCCGTAATTAATTTAACTGATTCTTGAGCGGTGGTTAAGTTGCTAAAAGTTACAAAGCCAAGCAAAGATAAAAACATAAAAGTCTTGATTAGTTTACCGTAAATTTGCATTTAGAAACTCCGTGTGGTTGTGGAATCAATGGAAAGTACAGGTATTTGGAACGGTTTGCTATGTTAATCCTGGTAAGTAAATAACATATTATTTCTTAACAGGGGAACCGTTTAAGGAATCAAGGTAAGCAAGTAAATCAGAAAACTGTTCAGGGGTAAGGTTATTTACAAGGCCTGCGGGCATCATAGAATTTTTCAAAGGGGTTCGTTCATCAATTGAATCCTTTTTAAGATCCAAAGATAAACCTGTATTTTGCCTTAAAAGAATTATTTGTGCACTTTCGCTAACAATAAACCCTGTAATAATTTTGCCGCTTTTAGTAGTGAATGCTAGTGTCTCAAATCCCTGGGCGATCTTTGCGTCGGGTTTAAGAATCGACTCTATTAACTCATTTTTTTTGTAGCGTTTACCAATATCAACAAGGTGGGGGCCTTTTGGTTGCAAGCCGTTGGCATCAGTGTGACAAGCAGAGCAAGTGTTGGAATTAAAAAGAATCTTCCCTTTTTCTGGAGACCCTTTTGCCGCCATGGCTCTTTCCATTGTGGTTTCAAAGCTTAAATTAGCAATAAGATTAGGATCTTTGGGGTTGGCAATTGGAATCACAATTGGGTTTTGATTTTCTTCTTTGGTGATCGAAGGAGAATAAAGTTTTGGTTCATTTAACGGAACTTTATGCAAAGCAAGTTGTTTTGCCAATTCTGATTTTGATTTATCATCCAAGCTTAACATGGTTGTTTTAAGAAATTCGCCGATGCGATTAGTTTGGTCCCAAGGTTGCCTATCGTAATAGGGACCGCTGTTATCTGGTCTAGTTCCCCACCAATCCCCTTTGTAAATAGCTTCTTTGAAATAAAGTCTTGTCAAAGTGTTTAGAATTTCGGACTTAACAAGATTGTTAGGCATAGAACTGTATTTTTGAATCAATCCTGATATTGCTTTGTCATTATGCATATATCGTAAAGCCCAAAGTGCCCCGTTGCTAAAATCATTCCCTATAGAATCAAGGCAAACTTGTGTTGAATCAGTTTGAACTAAAGTTCTCACAGCAAGGTGGGGAATAACTCTATCCAAATCGGGACTTGCGTGGTTGATAGTTTCCTTCGGAGAGTTTTGCCCAGAGGTTCGTTTAGTTAAAGTAAGTACCTCTTTTGATAAGGAATTATTGGGAAGCCTTCCTAGAGATATAATCGCCTGAGCCTTTGTTTTAAGATTTTCACTTTTTAAAGCATTTGAAAAACTATCCATAGGTAATGGAACTTGTTTTCCTTCTACCATCATAAACTGTTCTTTGTTTCGATCGGTGACTACTCTTAGTGCATGTGCTTGCATTTGCGGGTCTGAGCAAATAGAAAGAAGAAATTTATTAGCGTCTACACCATTAAGTTGTTTGAGTGTGTAAAGTGCTGCAACTCTAACTTCAGGGGGCAATGATTTGTTAGATGAAAGGTCTTCCAATTTGGTTGTTGTTGACTCGTTTTTACCCCGCCTTAATATCTCGCGCTGAATTCTTAATCTTTGAACAGCACTCGGATTATTTAGGCTATCAACAAGGTTTTCAAATGAATATTTTTTCAAATCTTGAAGAGCTGATGGGTGAAAACCTTTGGGGATAACTCTTGTGATAAATCCGACATTTGGGCCACTGTAATTAAATCCGCCATTTTTCCAACTGCTAATATATAGCGCTCCGCTAGCATCTATATCTGCATCAGTAGGCCTGGGGATTTTAAGAAAGACTTCTTGGTGAGGGTTAAAACTCGCACCATTAGGGGTTAAAGTGTGCCGGTAAACTTCCGAACGCCCCCAATCACAGGTGAATGCTGAATTTCCATAAGGTTTCGGCCAACGATTATCATGAACATAAACGCCACCACACCCCGAACCGCCACCATAATCACCCAACGGTGGCATAAGTTCATCTGCAAAATTTATGTAAAGACTAGGATAGCCATACTCAGCAGATTGCATGATATGATTGACGCGGACATTCCAACCCCCACCGTCGTTTGTGTTATCGCGTGTGAAAATATTCATAAAGGGATCAATGCAAACATCTAAAATATTTCGTAAGCCCCAAGCGTAGATTTCCATTTCCTTGCCATCGGGTCGTACTCGTACAACTCCCCCCCCACGCCTGCTAAGAGTCGTTCCATCAGTACCCTTAGCTTCAGAAAAACCAAAATCGCCAACTGCGATGTAAATCCAGCCATCAATTCCCATGTGAATATTATTTGTCGTGTGATCAGCACCTCTTTTTCCAACCTGATCGGTGCTAATTCCCGAGATAAGAACCTCGTGCCTATCTGATACACCATCCAGGTTGTCGTCATGAAAAACGCTAAGAAAAGGTGGATGCAAAACCCAAAGGGAGCCGTTGTCATAAAAGAGCCCACGGGGATGATCCACGGTTGCAAAAGTATTAAACTTGTCAGCTTTGCCATCATTGTCTGTGTCTAAGCAACGAAGGATTTTTCCTCGACCTTTTTCTTTTCCCAAAGAACCCTGTTCATCAACTCCAACAAATAATTCCCCCGAAGAAGCCGTTGCAATGCATACGGGATAATTAACTTCAGGCGGTTTTCCGAAAATTGAAACTTCGAAATCGTCAGGAGCTTTTACATCTGCCAAAGTTGTTTCAGTATTATTTGGTGGAGAGTTGTTCTGGATATTGTTGGTGACATCTTTTGGAAGTTCGGGCATTTTGTCTGCATAAGCTTCAAATTCCCAAATGCAGGCCCAGTTACCTGCATTAGCACCTACGCAGGTAATTCTGATGTACCGTGCTTCTTTTACGTTTACTGAATGGGGGACAATTCTTAGTTTCTTGGCGTTGGCGGAATTATCAACAACCATAGTCCATTCTTTTTGATCCAATGAGCTTTCAACCTTGTATTGATAGGCAACATTTTGTTTTTCCCAATGAATACGAATGTTACTAATCTTTTCAGATTTACCTAAGTCGACCTGCCACCATTCATTTTTTGCTCCAGAGGACGCACACCAACGAGAACCTAAGTCACCATCAACTGCATTTTTGGAAAAGTTGTTTTTAACTTTTTCTTCAGAGGATGCTTTGGTTTCTTTCCCATAAGCTAGGTTCCCTTCTTTGCAGCAAGATTGACTAGTTTTTGCGGGTTCAGGTTTGATTTTAATCACAATGTTTGCAAGTGCTTTGATTTCGTTATTGGTTTTTTCGTTGGTTTTTCGAAAATCATTTTCATCAGTTCTACCTAAGCTCCAAAGTAACCCCTTTGTCACGGTATCAAGATAAGTAGGATCAACCATGGTTTCGTTAAAATGCCCAATGGTGGTTGCAAAAACTTTTCCTTTGCCATATTCATTGGTCCAGATGCAAACCTGCGGTTGGCCATCCGCTTTTTTGGGTGCTTCAGCAAGGGGCACTGCCCGAGGCCAAACTTTGACCGTGTGGTAAAGTTCGCCTTTCCCTACTTCCCAAGTGTCTCCAAAACCTTTCATAATGGGATGATTTTTCTGAAGGTTTTTAACAGTATAGCCATAATTAGGGCCATGTCCGGGTGATTGAACCCCAGTGAATTCAAACCATTTGTCTGTTCCTGTACGGTAACAATGCATAGAGCAATGGATAAGAACTGCGGGTAATCCTTCACGATGTGGTTTAAGAATTGTTTCAACCCAAGCTAAATCTTTTACATCTGCAAAACATTCATTATGAACAACAACATCAAACCCTTTAGCCCAATCAGGGTTTTCATAAAGGGGAATTTTGGTGTTCGTGGTACTGCCACCTTGATGAACGATTGTCCATTCTACATCAGCACGAGCGGATATACCCTGGGTTAGAATTAATTTTTGTCGTTCATAATCATGGCAACACCCGCCAGTTACCAAAAGTGCCTTAATCGGTTTCTTTTTATTATCGACTTGTTTTTCATTACCCCAAGAAGGAGTAATTGCCAAAGAAATGGTTGTAAGAAGTAAAATTGAAAACCTTAGCATGAAAAATACCTTTTGAAAGGTTGGGGGTTAAAATTAGTCCAGCATGTTAAACTACTCCAAACTCAAGGTTTGCGAAAGATTGAAGTAGAATTATTTGGATTTTTGCAAACAAAATGAAAGCTAAGAAAACAGCTATCAAGGTTGAATAATTAGGGATTCTTTTTGTTTTTTTGTAAATGATTTTATCTGGAATTCGCGCTTTAGTGCAGCAGAATGGCCAAAGTTTTGTTGTAAATAAACTATCTGAACAGGCCTTCTGCAACGAGTGTAGCGCGAGGCTTTGCCGCAATTGTGTGCAATCAATCGTTTGTTTACATCTTTGCTTATACCCGTGTAAAGAGAATTGTCTGAACAACGAAGCATATAAACGACCCAGCATTTTTTCTTCATAGGCTAATCAGACTTAGAGTCAGAAAAATTAAACTCACCTTGAGTATTTGAATCTACGCCATATTTAGCAAGGTATTTTTTAACATTGAGTTTTTTTTGAGTGTTAACGGAACTCATAAAACGGATAGATCCAAAAATTGGCCTCTCAGGGCCCCACGGCCTATCATACCTCCCCAAGACCCAAAAAATTCCACTGTAAGAGTTTGGATTCCTCCCATCAAGAGCAAGCTTGTTATTGAGTTCAATCATAATTTTGAGGGCCTCTTGAGGGGTTTCACACCATTCTAAAATCTTTTTCCCCCAAAGCATTCGCAGGTAATTATGAATTCTTCCTTCGTTATTTAGTTGATTTTGCGCAGCGTTCCATAAGGCATCATGAGTTTTGCATGCTTGAAATTCATCAAGTGTATAAATGAAAGGTCGTTTATCGTTTGTGTGTTTTTTTAAACTGTCTTTAGCCCAAGAAGGCAAGGATTCGTAACGATCATAATCAAGACGCTTTGAACACATGTTGTAACCAATTTCTCTCCATGTAACTAATTCATCTAGAAAGGATTCAGCAGCGGGACTCATATTCCACCACCCTTCCCTTTTTCCGCCACCTTTTGCAGATAAATGTGAAGGATTCCAGCCTTCTTGCTTAGCGAGTTGTTTGAAGACATAATGCGAAGAGATGTGGCCAAAATGAAGGTAAGGAGAAAGACCACTACGCACATTTTCATCTGGCTCATTTCCTAAATCTTTGTACTGAACAAGATTAGATTTTAAGAATAAGTCCGTTGCTTTTTTTGCAGCCTTTGAGCCCCCTAAAATAAATGATTCTTTTACTGAATGATCGATATCAAGTCCTTCAAGAAACTTGTCTCCTTTTGCTCTAAGTATTGGTAAAGCCGAGGGCCATTTGTTTGTTATTTGTTTGGGTAATTCACCGATTTTGGGGAGATCAATTCCAGTGATTGGATTTTGTTTTGGAAAATCTCCAAGATGATCTCTTAAATTGTTATGCAAATAGGCTCTGAATGAAAATGCTGTGGTAAAAACGCGATCGGTAGAATGCAGTGGAAGTATTCCATTAGAATCTACCTTTTCAAAGAGGACCGGAATTTGGCCTGAAGCCAAACGAATCATTGCAGGAATGAAGAAACAAGGGAAATCATCAGTAACTACTGCACAGGCTTTTTTAGATAAAATTTCAAGCAATCCGGCTTGATCGCCATGCTTAGGCTCTAAATAAGGATAGTACAATACCCCTTTATTGCCTTCGAGTTCGACCGCATTTGCATTATCTTTCATTCCATCAATTACGAATTTATGAAGTCTTTGGCTGGCCCAGGGATAATTAATCCGAAGTGCCTCGAAAATGACCAAGGGCTTTTTTAGTTGGATGCACCATTCAATTGCTCTTTGCAGGCTATAATTGTGATCGATTCTTCGGTTTGCAATCATCCAATAAAGAACATAATCCCCCTCGTGATTTATAGGGCGGTTATTGCATAGTTTAATTCGGATTGGGGGTACGGTATTAGCCATGAATTTGTATTAATTCTTCCACTGAAAAACAGAAAGGGTTTTGAGATCGCGAATAAAAATCTGATCTCCGCTAATCGCTAAGTGAGCCCAAGATTCATTTTCAGTTATTTCTCTAGTTTCCAAGACTTTAAATTCTTTTGGATCTGCCTCGATAAGGTAGAGAATTCCCTTTTGATCAAGTGCTAGAATTCGATTTTTGTATGCAATCAAACTCCAGTACTTTCCAAAAGACTTAGGCGATGTCCATTTGGTTTCGCCATTGGATAAATCGACGCAAGTAAATCTTTGGTTTTGAAGGTGCATGTAGGCGAAACCATTGATGACAACAGGTGTTGACATGTAGCCTTGCAGTTTATTCTCCCAAACTTCATTGACAGCAAATCCTGAATCATTTTTGCTGATTTTATAAAGCCAAGATTTGTTTTGGTAAGTGCTTGCAAATATAGTATCCCCAACAACAACAGGAGTGAAAATATTCATGCCCCTAAAATTAGGGATAACCTTGGACCACAGGACATCGCCATTTTCAGGATTTAATCCCGCGAGTTTTTCCCTTGATTGGATAAGAAGTTGTTTCTGACCACAAAGCGTAGTCATTAAAGGTGAAGCAAAGGCACTGCCATTCATACCACCTGCATCTTTGAATGATCGCCAAATAACGGTGCCATTTTTTTTGTTAAGTTTAAAAACAGAAGCCCCTGCCTGTACATAAATCGCGTCGCCATCAATTAAGGGGGAAGACACAAACCCGAAGCTAGGCACAGGCGTTTTGAATTGCTCTACAAAATCGATGCGCCATTTTTCCTTGCCATCCATTGCGTTGAGGCAAACAAGAACATCTTTGATTCCTGCAACATACAAGCATTCGCCATCAAATGCAGGGGTAGCTCTAATCCAACTGCCATTTGAGCCTGCAAAAAAGGGAACAGACATCGCCCCTTTCCATTCGGTGGCCCAAATTTCTTTTCCTGATTTCCTGTCGTAGGCATGAACAACTTCAGATTCTTTGTTTTTTGTTTCTGTTGTGAAAACATATTGATCGGAAACAATGGGCCCAGAGTAGCTAGGCCCAAGATTTGTTTTCCAAGATAGTTGTAAAGATTCCTTGGCTAAACTGCTAGGGAAAGAATTACCTAAGTGAAAGCCATCACGGTTCGGCCCGCGCCATTGGTTCCAAAGATTCGGCTCTCCCGTAAAACCAAATGAAACAAATACGAATAAACTCCCTAAGGCTATGGCTGGTAAAAAGTGTTGCAATCTAAACTCCTATCGAAGTAAACGGCTAATTCGTTCACAAAATTAGGGTTAAAATGATCTAAAGTCAAGCGTAATTAATATAGATTTAACCAAAGGGATCTTCAAATTAAACCCTACATGGTTCTGCCACCATCAACTACCATTATTTGACCAGTCATTAGATTGGTTCCGGTTGCAAGAAAAACAATCGCAGCAGCAATATCGTCTCCGGTTGCAGCACGCTTCAAGGGGGTTAGTGATAATGATTGTTCAATCATTTTAGGGTGTGGGGCTAACCATCGAGTTAATACTGGACCTGGGGCAACAGCATTTACTCTAACATCAGGGGCAAATGCTTTCGCAAGCGACTTTGTCATGCAGTTAAGAGCCGCCTTGCTCATCGCATAGGGAATCGAACTGCCATTTCCAGCTAAGCCTGCAACTGAAGTAACATTTACAATATTTCCACGGGATTTTTTCAACTCCGGCATAACTGCCCTGCAAGCGTAAAAGGTACCTTTCATATTAACCGAGAAAATGTCATCCCAAACCTGATCTGTTAAGGCGTCCAAGTCGTTATGATCAATAAAATGAGTTGTCCCAGCATTGTTAACGAGAACATCGATCCCGCCAAACTTGGATGAGCATTTTTCTGCCATTTCTTTTACAGCTTTATCATCCGAAATGTTTGCTTTGTAGGGAATGGCTTCACCCCCAAGCTTAATAATTTCCGCACAAGTATCTTCAGCTTCCTTAGCTGACCGGGAATAATTCACAACAACTTTAAAACCTTTGGATGCCAAAAGTAAAGATGTAGATTTACCAATCCCAGTACCACCACCAGTAACAATTGCGGCTTGTTTTAGCATTTTAGCCTTTCTTAAGCATTATTTTTTTATCGATTTCTTAGCAACTTCCTTAATTTCAGCAGCGGAAAGATTACGTACCTTGATATCCTTGACCGCTCCAACGGTATCATACGATGCAATGCCAAAAGGGGTGGATACATTACATTCAATACGAATACCAAGCTTTACATCCGAAGTGTCAAGGTCGACAGTCTGTTCCTTATCAATCCATGTTTCAACTCTTTTGTCGGTAACACGAATGCGGATTTTATACCACTGATCGTTTTTATATTCGATACCCTGCCCGGTTTGATTTTCAGATGCATCAATACCATCAATACTTGAAAGCCCGGTAACAGAACCGCCCCATCCACCAACCACAAAAGAGCAAAAAGATTCGCCGACTGGAAAAGTGGTAGTGCAGAAAAAATCTCTACCATCAACGCGTTTACTTTCCAAACTAACCTCGTAATTCATTTTTGGAAAATCTTTGCCATCATAGGTCAGCCCAGTCATTTTCGAGCCTTTTTCCAAAATGATAGCGCCATCCTTTACAGAACTTTTCCCGGGTTTAAAAAAGTCTGATTGCTTCCATCCTTTAAGCGTTTTTCCATCAAAAAGTGATTTCCATTCAGCCTTTTCATCAGGGGTCTGCGTAAAACCATAATTAGTGACTAAAAGGAGGCCTAAACAAAAGGCTAAAAATGTCGTCTTAGATGAATTTTTTGGAAATATTGGCACATTATTCTCCTGTATGAAAAGATTGTTCATACTTAAAATAACCTAAATCAATGCTGTTTGGAAACCAAAAACAAGTAAGGACGAACCTTTTGTTGAAATGATCAAGGTTATTAAATTGAGCAATAATTAGAAGATAAAATTATCCGCGAGTTTTTAGAGATGAAAGTCCACCATCGACAACAATAGTTTGCCCAGTAATCCAGGAATTGGCAGGGTCGAGAAGCCATACAACTGCAGAAGCAATGTCAGAGGGAGATCCAATTTTGCCTAGTGGATGCATAGAAATAGAAGCTTTCAACGCATTTTCATTATTGGTAATTGATTTGGTTAAGGGGGTGCTGATTAGTCCTGGCGCAACACAATTGACCCTTATATTTTTAGATGCATAAGTTGCTGCAGCAGATTTTGTTAAACCAATAATACCAGCTTTTGCGCAAGCAATAGCTTCGTGATTAGCCAGACCAATCTTAGCAGCCGCGGAGGAAATTAAAACAACTGAACCACCCCTGCCCATCATCGCTTTACACCCGCTTCGTATGGTTGCAAACGAAGATGTTAGATTGGATTGAATTACAGAAAAGTATTCTGTTTCAGAAGTAATATGGGCTGGTTTTAATAAAAGAGACCCACAGCAATTAACAATCCCGTCAACAACTCCAAAAGTTTTGATTGCAAACTCAATCAAAGAATCAACTTGAGAAAAATTTGATGCATCCAGATTAAAAAAGGAAGCATTTAATTCATTAGATAATGCTTCTAATTTAGATGGATCTTTCCCAGCTAAAATTAAATTGGCACCATTATCTTTTAAAATCTTAGAAACAACAAAACCAATGCCACCATAAGCGCCAATTACTATAAATGTAGAATTACTGAAAGACATAAGTTTTCCTGCATAAAGATTTAATACTAAAAAACATTGTTAGGGATTAAAACTTTACGAAGTTTCTCCAGAGCAATGAATTGAATCTGTCTCACACGTTCTTTAGAAAGTTTAAGTAGTTTACCTACTTCTTCCAAACTTGTAAGGGGTTTATCACCCAAACCGAATCGTTCAGAAAGGATCAATTTTTCTCTTTCATCCAGTATATCACAGTCTTTGGAAAAATAGGTATCCAGCACTGCAAGTGAGTTTGTATGGGAAACTGGAACCGAAGAACTACCAGGAACATCAAAATTGTTACCAAATAAGTGATCTAAAGATTCACACTGAACCATTTTCTCTGCGGTATTTTTGTAATTGAGTCTAGATAAGGCACGCATTAAGCAAGTGAAAGCATAGGTGCTGAATCTTATGCCTTTCCAAGGATTAAAAGCAGCGACCGCCTGTATTAGAACAATTGTGCAATTGCTTGAGTTGTCATCCGCCATAAAACGCATGGGAGTCCATTTATTTACGGCTTTAAAAACCAATTTTCGGTTACCTTCAACAACTAAATTTCTCAAATCAAAATACGCTTTTTTCCAGAATCTTTTGCGGGAAACATTAAGTTCATTGAAAAAACGAAAGCCAGCGTAGTGCATTCTTCTTGAGATGTCCTTTGTGTAATCTTCAGGCATATACGAATCAGAAAAATCTGAAGAGGGAAAATTCGAAGGATGATACAGCTTTAAAGCTTTACTCGTATTAAAGGATTTGTTGTAAATAAATTTAATTCCCGACTCTGAGGGTTGGGAAGTATGATCTTTGATAAGTTTGATAGCCATTTAAATACTCCATCGCAAAAGGTTCATATCGTTCAATTAAGATTACCGGAGTAACTGGGTGGAGTCAACATAATTAAAACGATTTGCACGATTTAGCTTTTGGCTGTCGTTATTTTGTTGTAAAATGACGATAGAATAGAGTTATTTGTTTTAAATATTTCAGCGAGTTTAATGATGGATGTAGCTCAATATATCTCAAGCCAACTAGCCGGAAAGATTCTTGGCGTAAGCGTTTCGACTGTTAAGAGGTGGGTAGATGACAAAATTCTTCCAGCTGACATAACTCCGGGAGGGCATCGGAAAATTTTAGTAGCTGATTTAATCAGACTATCAAGGCAGGGAGTTTTGCCCGTTGGGGATTTTTCTAAATTGCCAATAACTGAAACCCAACCAAACAATAGTTCGTTTTTGCAAATATCCGCAGATAATTTTTATCAAGCTCTTCGAAATCAAAGTCTACTATCTTGTAGTAATATTATTCTCTCCGCTTATAAAAACAAAATTTCTATTGAGAGAATTACGGATGAAATTATTCAACCTAGCATGGCTAGGATTGGTGAAGAATGGATGAATGGGAACCTCCCAATTTTTTATGAACATTGCGCTACTCAGATTTGCATTTCTACTCTTTTTGAATTACGTAACTTTATTAACTCAAGAGATAATACTAACGGGCCTATTGCGATTGGGGGATGCATCAGTAATGACCATCATCAACTATGCAATATGTTGGTGGATATTTTATTGTTTGATCTCGGTTGGAATACAGTAAATATAGGGGCCAATACCCCGATTCAGTCGTTTATTGATGGTATCAATCATTTCAACCCTAGGCTGGTTTGGATGTCTACCACCAATATTTCTAATGTTGATGAATTTGTTAAAGACAATCTGTTACTGTTTGAAAAAGTCTGTAGCGCAGGTTCTGTACTAGTAGTTGGTGGGCAAGGGTTAACTCCAGCGATTCGAAAAAAAATAAAGTTTCATTTTTATGGCGATACTATGTGTCATTTGGCTGACTACGCTAGAGGATTATTTCCCCCTGCCGTTTTGCCCCAGCGTGGAAGACCACCTTTACCGGTTTAAATTTGCTACCGTAAAGCTTCGCATAAAGGTTAACTTCAATCCTACTGCCTTTGATAACTAAGTGCCCCTTGTTTTGTTAAATTGTTAAGTTGGCAAATTAGGAGCGCAGTTGTAAATCCATTTTGACAAATTAGGTTATTAATAGTTCAACTAAGATATTTTTCACTTGAGGTTATCAACAACTTGGCCTACCCAGAATGGGTTCTTAGTTTTTTATGATTTGGGTAGAGACTCCCAAATTTTTCTTGATTGCATTTATTTGGTTTTGATTATCAAACTTTCAGTTACAATATCTAAAGACTGGTTTTTCAACTTATAGGAGTTGATCTTGCTTCTGTTATAAAAGCCATTGCATCTTAGAACTTAATAGGCGGATTTACGACCATGAATATCATGCTATTTTTTAAAAATATCCTTAGTATTCTTTTTGTTGTTTCTATCTGTGGGCAATTTATTTACGGAGTAGAGATTGATTTTAATAGACAGATTCGCCCAATTCTTTCCGAGAATTGTTTTCAGTGTCATGGGCCGGATCAGTCCCACAGGAAAGCCAATTATCGTTTGGATACCAAAGAGGGGGTTTTCGCTGTTGGTAAATCAGGGGCTAAAAATATTTTACTGCGAGATTCGAAAAATAGTGAATTGGTTCATCGAATTGAAGAAGTAGAAGGCGATGGATTAATGCCTCCTCTTAAGTCAGGTAAAAAACTTAACGCTGATCAAATTAAGCTGATCAAACAATGGATTAATGAAGGTGCGAACTATGGCGAGCATTGGGCTTTTGTTGTTCCCAAATCAAGTAGTATTCCTAGTGTTATTAATAACAAGTGGGTTAAGAATCCTATCGATGCTTTTGTCCTTAGCCGTCTCGAATCCAACAATATAAATCCATCCCCTCAAGCATCCAAAGAGGTTTTAATCCGAAGACTCACTTTAGATTTAATTGGGTTGCCCCCAACGTTAAAAGAAGTTGATGATTTTCTTCGTGATGGTTCTCCACAAGCATATGAAAAAGTGGTTGATCGTTTACTTGCTTCGAATCAGTATGGCGAGAGAATGGCTATGCAATGGCTTGATTATGCTAGGTTTGCTGATAGTAATGGTTTTCAAACCGATTCAAGTCGAAGTATGTGGCCTTGGCGTGATTGGGTCATTAATGCTTACAATTCAAATATGCCTTTTAATCAATTCACCATAGAGCAAATTGCTGGTGACATGCTCCCTAATGCCACCAAATCTCAAATTATTGCAACAGGATTTAATCGGAACCATCGACTTAATGGGGAAGGTGGGCTTATTGCAGAAGAATGGCGGATTGAAAATGTTATTGACCGGGTTGACACTACAAGCCAAACTTGGTTGGGGTTAACCCTCGCTTGCGCTCGGTGCCATGATCATAAATACGATCCAATTTCACAGAAAGAGTTTTACCAATTTTTTGCATTCTTCAATAATCTTCCTGAAAGTGGAACTTTGGCAGGAAATCAAACGGGTGGTAATACTGAACCAGTTGAAGAAATTGAATCTCCCACACAAAATACCGAGTCTTTGAAAATACAACTTGCAATTAAAGAACAAGAGGCGTTGATTCTAAAACTTGATGAAAAAGTTGATCCTATGATCAAAGAGTGGGAACCGGTTTTTAAAGCGAAAGTTAATTCCACAGACAATGTTTGGATTCCTTTAAATCCAACTGTTGTTAAATCGGAAGGCGGTGCAAAATTTAGCAAGCTTCCGGATGGTTCCTATCTTGCTGGTGGTAAAAATCCTGCCAATGATGTTTACACCATTACATCTAATGTTTCGAAAGGTGCTTTTTCAGCAATTTTGTTGGAATGCTTTCCAGATCCTTCCTTGCCCAATCAAAGTTTGGGCCGGTTTTCTAATGGGAACTTTGTTCTCTCAAAAATTGAAGCAGAGTTATCTTCCCCATCTTTAAAAACACCCCTTAAAATATCTTTCAATAAAGCGATTGCGGATTATTCGCAAAAAGGTTGGGATATTACTAATGTCGTAGGCAATGAATCTTCCAAAGGCTGGGCAGTTGATGGGCCGACTCGACGGGATATTACTAAAGCCATGTTTGTATCGCCTCAATTGGTTGATATTCCGGAAAATGCCACAATAAAAATTAGTTTGTCTCACCAAGCTTTATCCCAGCACAATATTGGCCGTTTCAGGATTGCTATTTCATCAGTTCCAGGAGAATTAATTACCCTCAATGGGTTTCAAGTTCCTGTAAATATCACAAAAATAATTGAAACTGATATCCAGAAAAGATCGCTGCAACAAAAAGAAGAATTAAGAAAATATTACAAGGCTACATCTTTCAAAGAATATAAGGTAGCAAGCGATAAACTTGTTCTTCTTAAAAATAATCTTGTAGATATTAAGAAAAATATACCCGGTGTTATGGTAATGAAAGAAGGACCAGTTAGAGATACATTCATGCTTATTCGCGGCGAATATGACAAAAAAGGACCTAAGGTGGTTGCAGGTCTACCTTCAGTTCTTCCCCCGCTTCCCAAAGATAAACCTATGAATAGGCTAGGCTTAGCTTATTGGATGGTCGACCCTTCAAATCCCCTCACATCAAGAGTATGGGTTAACCGTATGTGGGAAAAGTTTTTTGGGTATGGCTTAGTTCGTACTAGCGAAAACTTTGGTGCTCAGTCCGAATTTCCATCTCATCCGGAGCTACTTGATTGGCTTGCAAGTAAGTTTGTATCTTTGAATTGGGACATGAAAGCAATGCAAAAAATAGTGGTGATGAGTTCAGTTTATCAACAATCCTCTAATCTGAATCCTAACTTGCTAAATATAGACCCTGAAAACCGAATGCTTGCCAGGGGTTCTAGACTTCGTTTGTCAGGGGAAACACTTAGAGATCAAGCGCTTTTTGCAAGTGGATTAATGGTAAATAAAACAGGTGGTCCTTCTGTTCGTCCTTATATGCCTGAAGGCGTTTGGGATGAAACAAGTCGATATGGAGATCTCAGAAATTATAAGAACGATAAAGGGGAAGCGCTTTACCGGAGGACAATGTATACCATCTGGAAAAGAACAGCAGCTCCACCCACCATGCTTCTTTTTGATGCGCCAAACCGTGAAGCTTGCAGCGTTAAAAGATCGAGAACTAATACCCCGCTTCAGGCATTAGCTTTATTAAATGAAGTTACTTATGTTGAAGCAGCACGAAAACTTGCTGAAAAAATGATTCGTGAGGGTGGTAATACGCCTGATGATAAATTAATCACCGGTTTTAGAATCGTCACAGGTAGACGCCCGGATTCATCAGAGTTGGCGATATTGCTCAAGGGGTTTCATAAAGATTATGAAGAATTTAAATCGAAGCCAGAAAATGCAAAGCGATTTACCTCGCTTGGTGAATCTCCACTTGCTAACACGACTGATATTTTTGAATTGGCAGCATTTACCCTTTCTGCAAATATTCTTCTTAATTTAGATGAAGTAGTAAATCGCGAATAGTTTTAAAACCTTAGTTACAGGCATGATTCCAATGAAAATTTCTAATCTTCTGCAATTCCAAGACCAAATGAACCGAAGAACTTTTTTTAAAGGTGCTTCTTCGGTGATGACTGCCGCAGCAATGGATTCCTTGCGTCCGCAATGCCTGTTTGGGAATACTACCAACATTAAACCTAAAGCTAAAAGAGTTATTTATCTTTTTCAATCGGGTGCTCCTTCCCAGATGGATTTATTTGATAATAAACCTGCAATGATTGCTAGAAAAGGAGAGGATCTTCCTGATTCCATAAGAAAAGGCCAACGCCTTACCACGATGACTTCAGGGCAGTCTAAATTTCCCATCGCTCCCTCCATTTTTAAATTTGCAAAATATGGTAAGTCTGGCATGGAGTTAAGTGAATTGATTCCAGGAATATCTTCTGTTGCAGATGATATAACTTTAATTCGATCAATGCATACCGAAGCAATCAATCATGACCCTGCTATTACTTTTTGCCAGACAGGTTCTCAATTAGCTGGTAAACCTAGCATTGGTTCTTGGGTTAGTTATGGATTAGGTAGCGAAAATCAGGAATTGCCTGCATATGTTGTCCTTACTTCATTCGGCAGTGGAAGGCCAGATGATCAACCTCTTTACGATCGTCTTTGGAGTGCAGGATTTTTACCTTCAAAACATCAAGGGGTTAAGTTTAGAAACAAAGGCGATGCCGTTTTATATTTATCAAACCCCGCAGGTTTAGATTCCATTGCAAGACGAGATTCACTTGACAGAATTGCCGCCCTCAACAAAAAACATTTTGATGCTGTAGGTGACCCTGAGATTCAAACCAGGATAAGCCAGTATGAAATGGCGTTTCGAATGCAAACTAGTGTTCCTGATCTATTAGACATTTCTAAAGAACCCAAGCATATTTTAGATCTTTACGGCCCCGATGTTTCTAAGCCTGGAAGTTATGCGTCTAATTGTTTATTTGCACGAAGGCTTGCAGAGAGGAATGTAAGATTTATTCAACTTTTCCATATGGGCTGGGATCACCATGGCGGTTTGCCAAATGCTATCAAAGGGCAATGTAACGATGTTGATAAAGCTACCGCGGCTTTAATTACAGATCTTAAACAACGGGGCTTGTTGGAAGATACACTGATAGTTTGGGGCGGAGAATTTGGCAGAACGATTTATTCGCAAGGCGGTATTACTGAGAATAATTATGGGCGAGATCATCATCCCCGGTGTTATTCTGTTTTTCTGGCAGGAGCTGGTATCAAAAAGGGTTTTACATATGGTTCAACCGATGAATTTTGTTATAACATCACTGAAAATCCTGTCAGCGTATATGATTTAAATGCAACTATTTTAAACCAGTTAGGGATTAACCACGATTCTTTAACATTTAAATTTCAAGGCCTTAATGCCAAGTTGACTGGTGTGGAACCTGCCAAAATAATAAAAGATATTTTGTCATAATCCTTTTAAATGAATTAAAAAATGATTATTAGTTTTAGATGAAATCATAACTAGTATTTATAAAATAAATGTTGAAGTTCGAGCAAAAGTTTTAAGGCTAAGTTTTATAATTAATAAGTAATCGGGATAAGATTTTTGATCTTTTAAAGTAATAGTTATCTAATTTATTTTGTTTATAGGTTTAATTAATTTTTTTATTAAAAAAAGAAAAGGTTTAACATGAGCATACCACCTCGAAACTTGGATTCTGACATACATTTGTTAGGTGAGATTCATGGGGATGCCATATTAAAGCAAGCTGGAAAAACAGCTTTTGATCTAATTGAGGAAATCAAATCTAAATCATTGGTAATTCGAGAAACCAACAGTCTTGTAGAAGCCCGAAAATTGATTTCTAAACTTGATGGAATTGAAATTAAAGATCTAAGGTTGCTTATTAGGGCCTTTGGCGTTTATTTCGATTTGTTAAACCTCGCAGAGCAACAAGCCCGAGTAAGGTCACTGCGAAAAAAAGAAATGCTGAATAATGGTGAACCATTGCGAGAAAGTGTTGAAGCTGCATTAATGGAGCTTCGTGAATCCGGGGTTAAGGGTTGTGAAATTCATACTCTTTTACAAACCGCTAATATTGTTCCGGTATTTACTGCTCACCCAAGTGAAGCTCGCAGAAGGACAGTTTTGGATAAATTAGATTGTTTGGCTTTATGCCTTGATCGATTGGAATATGAAATCTTATTACCCAGTGAAAAAACCGAAATATTAGATTCCATCAGCGAGCAAATTGAAACTTTCTGGGTAACTAAATCCGTACGTGACTACAAACCCAAGGTGATAGATGAAGTTCGTCAGGTCATCGAAACAGTAATGGATAGTTTGGTGAAAATTGTACCAAGGTTTTATCGGGACATTGATTACGCCTTAACCAAAGTTTATCCTGGTGAAGTGATAGATGTTCCTGCATTTCTTAGTTTTGGTTCTTGGATAGGAGGAGATCGTGATGGAAATCCTTTTGTTACACACGATGTCACTGAAAGTGCAATTAAGTTAAATCAAGAAACAATTTTGAAATATTACATTAAACAAGTTCATTTTCTTGGTGGGATTCTTAGTCATGCTGATCTCTTTATATCTTCTGGCCAAAAATTAATTGATTCAATATCAAAAGACAAGTTGTTGTTCTCTATAGACGACTCAGGGAATATGAATGAACCTTATCGTTTGAAGTGTTTGTTAATTGATAAGAAGCTTAAAAGCACTCTTGCGTACCTAAAAGCTTTACAGCTAACCTGGGGTGCACCCGTAGAAGTACCTAAAAATATTTATTTTCATTCTCAGCAATTACTAGATGATTTAAAAGTTATCGCAGATGATTTATTATTGAAAGGCTTTTCTAATGCAGGAAATGGATCAATTAAGGATTTGATTTGTTTAGTTAAAGTTTTTAAATTTCACTTGTTTAGCGTAGATATAAGGCAAAATAGTAATAGGCATGGTCGTGCCCTCGCTGAGATTTTAAAAAGTGAAGGTGTACTAGATAGTTACGCACAATTAGATCCCGCAAAAAAAATGGAGTTCTTATCTGAAGAATTGAACAAAAGCCGCCCATTGATTCCAGCACGATTAAAATATTCTGAAGATACCTGCGAAGTTATTAAAACATTCCGAACTATGGCATCCATAACGGAACAACAAAATCCTGAAGTTTTGTCTACTTATATTATTAGCTCGACCACCGATGCTTATCATATTTTAGAGGTTTTGGTTTTTGCTCGAGAAGCTGGGCTTTTTTCAATCAAAAATAATTACAGTTTAATCGATATTGTGCCTTTATTTGAAGCCTTGCTACCTCTCCAATCTGCAGATTCTATTATTGAAAAATTGATGTGTGTTCCTGCTTATATTGCTCAATTGAAATATAGGGATAACCTTCAAGAAGTTATGATCGGTTATTCTGACAGTAGTAAAGAAAGTGGTATGCTTGCATCTTCTTGGGCATTACATAATGCTCAGATAAGATTAGCGAAACTAGCAATTGATCGTGGTATTAGAATTCAAATATTCCACGGCCGGGGTGGCGCCGTTGGAAGAGGAGGCGGTCCAGCTAATAAAGCAATTCTTGCTCAACCCCGTGGCACTGTTAATGGTAGATTACGAATAACAGAGCAAGGCGAGATGATAGCTGATCGTTATCACCATTCAGGAATTGCTCGCAGGCATCTAGATCAGGTTGTAAACGCAGTATTACTTTCAAGTTTTTCTAAAGTCGATACTGTTCTAGATGCTTCTTGGAAAGTTTTACTTGATGATTTGGCGATATTGTCTTGCAAAGTATATAGGGGATTAATTTATGAAAATCCTGGTTTGCGAGAATATTTTGAGCAGTCTACACCAATAAATGAAATCGGTGAATTAAGAATTGGTTCTAGACCTGCTAGAAGAGATGCAAACAGGAAAATTGATGATCTTCGTGCAATTCCGTGGGTATTTAGTTGGATGCAAAGTAGGCATACAGTGCCAGGGTGGTTTGGTATTGGTAGTGCATTAGATTTTAAAATTAAAGAAAACCCTGATAACCTTTTATTGCTGCAAAAAATGTATGAATCTTGGCCTTATTGGAAAAGTTTGGTTGATAATTGCCAAATGATTCTTGCTAAAGCTGATATGACCATTGCAAGGCTTTATGCTGATCTTGTTGAAGATAAAAAAATAGCCGAGAATATTTATAATATTATTTTTGAAGAGTATGATAAATCGGTTAAAAGCATTTGCTTGATAACAAAACAGAAATATTTATTGGAGCAAATGCCAGTTCTCCAAAAATCAATTGAGAAAAGAAATCCTTATGTTGATCCGTTAAGTTATCTGCAAATTGTTTTACTTGGTAAATCAAGGTGCGAATCAACTTGTTCTGAAGAAATAAAAATCGGCGTAATGGAAAGTATAAGTGGAATAGCTTCTGGTTTAAAAAATACAGGATGATTGGTCATTTTTCTGCTCCAATTACACTTACACCGACTGTTATGGTGTGGTTTTCACCACCCAAAATCACACCTTTTACTGGGCTAACATCATCGTAATCTCTACCCCAACCAATAATGATGTGTTGGTCCGAAGGGCGAAGATTATTGGTTGGATCAAAATCAAACCAGCCAATTCCAGGATAATAAACTTGAATCCAAGCATGAGAAGCATCTGAACCAATTAAGTTCGGTTTATCTGGATTGGGAGTGGTTAGCAGGTATCCGCTAACATACCGGGTTGGAATTCCCAAACTTCGCAAGCATGCGATTTGGAAATGCGAAAAATCTTGGCATACTCCAGATTTTTGCAGGAAAACCTCATGCAATGGAGTTGCAATGGTCGTTGCATTTGGTTGATATTTAAAGTCGGTAAATATTCTTGAGGTTAAATCCATCACCGAATTTAAAAATAAATTTCCAGGTTGGAATGATTTGCTTGCATATTCTTTCCAATCATCATGTTTCTGAACATAATAAGAATCATATAAGTATTCAAGCGCTTGAATTGTTTCAATGGAGGAATCCACATGCAATAAATCGATTACTTTTTTCCAAGGTTGGTCTAAAAAATCATTGTAATTTTTTGGTGTTACTTCTGTTTCGTACTCAGCAATAATTGTTAAATTTTTGTGAGGTTTCTCTATTGTGAAAAAATAGACTTTGTTTCCAAAATAATCCTTTTGAAATTCAATTATTTCTGGAGTAGGTGTAACGGTTATATTTTCAAAAATATTGCGTTGGTTTTCGTACTCTCGTGGTGATACATGGATGATATTCCTGCAAAGTGAAACCGTATCCATATAGTTGTAACAAGTGGTGTGTTTAATCAGGTATTTCACGAATTAGATCCTGATAGATGTCTTGATAATTGCAAATGTCCAAGATAATGGTGGGCGATTGATTCTGATAGTTGTGACAATTCTAAAAACAAGTTGTTTAAAAGATTTTCTAGATATATCCTTTTCCCAGACTCGTTTGAACTAACTAAATGCTCAATATCAGCCAATAAAACTGAAGTGTTCATTGACATAATGGATTTTTCTTGGGGTGTAATTCGGCCGGTATCTTTCATTTTTGAAAGATGGTTTATGTTGTTTTGTAATGAATTTAATTGAAAAACAAGTGATCGTGGATTTGATGAATCGGAAAGAAGTAAATCTAAAACAGCAGCAGGATTTATTTTATTTAAATACCTTCTTCTAAAAGTCATTAAACTATCAGCAATTTCTAGAATTGATTCGTATAAGGGTATTTCGGATGTTGAAACATCAATCATGCATCCTTTTAATAAGCGTATGGTTTGTGATGCCCTTTCGATTTTTCTACCCATATCAAGAAAGCGCCAAGCATGCCCTCTGGTCATACTTTCAGCAATTAAACCCCCAAATGCAGCTAAAACAACAATGTTGTGGTTAAGGAGATCAAGAATGGTAATCAGGTTTGAATGTTCGGGCTGTTCTAGCATCATGTTCAGCTCTGGGTTTGAAGGGATTTCCAGAGTGCTTATAACACGCCACATATCAATTGATATTCTATCTCGCGAAGAACTTGCAGTACGGTAAATAGCTTGAAGATCATTTGCGAAAGTGCCTATTCGATCTCTATCATATACCATCGATATTAAGTGATTGCCTGGTTCCTCTTTATCGCTAGGTTCAGAATTGATGGACGAAAAAGCTTGTGAATATTGAGAAAGAATTTTTAACAAGGATTTAAGTTCTGCACTATCAGCAATTTTAAGTGATTCAATTAGTTTTAGGAAAATGCCACGAAGCAGCCTAGCTAAGCCATCTGCTCTTTCAGTGTATCTGCCTAGCCAGAAAAGATTATCCGCAGATCTACTTGGAAGATCGCTACCACCCCTGCTAATTTCAATTGGGTCGGTACCTTGGTTAAGTAGACTAAAAGTGCTGACTTCCCCTGAAGATAAAACCCAAGTATCTTTGCTACCGCCCCCTTGCTGCACCGATATAAGCTGAGTGGAAGGGCTTGATGAATACCTGCATAACCCACCCGGCATAACAGAATAATCTGAATTATGAGAGCATAAAAATTTCCTTAAAACCAAAGGTCGAGGTTCAATGCCATTCTCTCCCATTACCGGAACGGTAGAAAGTTGAAGTTTTTCCTGAGCTACAAAAATCTGTGGTGAGTTTTTAAGTTGAGCTAAGAATTCTTCACGTTTTTTATTGGATAATGTTTCTATAAAAATAGGTTCTGAACGCCTTGATGTGAACGCGTTTTTTAAAACCATGTTGTCAAGATTGTTTAATACATATTTGAGGGATTCATGATCCCCGCACCAATAAGATGGAACGCCTGGTATAATAAGTTCCTGACCCAAGAAAATTTTACAAAGGGCTGGCAAATAAGTTGTTAAAGATGGGGCTTCCATAAACGAACAACCAAGGGAATTAGCAATCGCCACCCCGCCTTTTCTAGCGCATTGCAGTAATCCTGGTACCCCAAGCAAAGAGTTAGCTTGAAGTTCGAGAGGGTCGCAGAATCGATCATCTAGCCTTCGCATGATTACATCGACTGGATGTAAACCATCAAGAAATTTAAGATAAACTTTGTTATCCCGAACCGTAAGGTCTCCGCCCTCAACAAGTGTTAAACCGAGATACCGTGCTAGGTAGGAGTGTTCGAAATAAGTTTCACTTCTAGGCCCGGGTGTAAGGAGTACTGTTCTTGGGTTGTCTTTGTTGTTAGGAGCGATTGATTTGAGGGTTTCTTTAAAAGACCTAAAAAACATTGCAAGTCGTTGAACATTGCAATTGTTGAAAATATCAGGCAACATTTGCGTCATTACAATTCGGTTTTCGAGAGCGTAACCAGTACCTGATGGTGACTGCAGTCGATCACTGATGGCATGCATTGTCCCGTTAGAATTACGAGCAAGATCAACTGCAAGTAAATAAAGATATTTATTTCCTGCAGGCTTAAACCCATGGCAAGCCCTATGAAAGTTTGGGTTTGCAAAAATAAGTTCAGGATGCAAAAGTTTTTCTTTAAGAATTCTTTGTGGCCCGTAGATATCCTGAAGAATTAATTCAAGTAAAAGCGCCCGTTGGGCAAGGCCTTTTATCAAGTGGATTTCTTCATTTTCAGAAATCAATAAGGGGATAGGGTCTAATTGCCAGGGCCGGTCCATACCCCTGGTATCCGAATGAAGGTTGTAAGTGACACCATTAATTCGAAGTTGTTCTTTTGCTTCATTCCATCTTCGATTAAATTCGCCGGGTGATAGCCTTTCGAGAGAACGGGCAAATATTTTCCAATGGTCCCGAAAATCTGTACCTGATTTTAATTCGTCGAATGACAATTTTGACGGAGTGTAATTTTCCAAAAAAAATTGGTTTTGAGGTAAGTTGTTTTTTTGAATGGTAGTATTAATCATTGATACTTTTTAACTAAGTCCACTAATTACTGGGGAAACAATGCCATTTACTTTTGAAACTTTAGTCCGGATATCATAAGAATCTGATTCTAAAATTTTATCATTCGAATGCTTCTTGAACCATTGATGTTTTCCTTCATATCGGAGATCAAGTGTGAAAGGCGAGTCGGGCCGGATTTCTTCATCGATAATACCGAACTGATCCGCAGTGTGCCCTTCCTTGATAAACCGTGATAATCTTCGCCCTTCTGCTTCAATAGCATTAACAGGGAACCTATCATAAGATCTTCCACCCGGATGTGCAACATGATAGGTGCATCCACCTACAGAACGACTCATCCAAGTATCATAAAGATCAAATACCAATGGGCAATGAACCGGTATGTTTGGATGCAAGCAAGAAGAAGGCTGCCAAGCGCGGTAACGGATTCCAGCAACATATTCGCCATTTACACCTGTAGGATGAAATGGAATCCTAGAACCATTGCAAAGAATGACGTGCCTAGTATCTATTAAACCTTCAACTTTAAGTTGAATTCGTTCGAGTGATGAATCTACAAATCGAACAGTTCCAGAAGGGTTATTCTCTTCTCCAAGTACCCTCCATGGTTCAAGAGCGCCTCGAAGTTCCAAATTAATATTGTCTTTACAAATAGATCCGATTTTAGGGAAACGGAATTCTAGGTGAGGTTTAAACCAGTTTTCATCCAAACCAAAACCAAAAGTTTGAAGTTCCAGTATGACATCTCGCAAATCGTCTTCTAGAAAATGAGGTAGCATAAATTTATCATGAAGCTGAGTTCCCCATCTAATCATTTTTTGTTTATAAGGTTTGTTCCAAAACATTGCGATAAGTGCATTAACCAAAAGGTTTTGAACCAGCCCCATCTTTGGATCTGGAGCCATTTCAAATCCCCTTAACTCCAATAGCCCTAGCCTTCCTGTGCTACTATCAGGGGAATAAAGCTTATCAATACAAAATTCTGAACGATGAGTATTTCCGCTAGAATCAACCAATAGATGTCTATAAACCCTATCAACAAGCCAAGGCAAAGGGTTTCCGTTGTCGGAGATTTGTTCAAATGCAATTTCTAATTCTGTGATGATGTCTAAACGAGACTCATCAAGCCGCGGAGCTTGGCATGTAGGACCAACAAATAAACCTGAAAAAAGATAAGATAATGATGGATGATTGTTCCAATAAGAAAGCATACTGCGAAGTAAATCTGGCCGTCGTAAAAAAGGACTCTCCGAAGGCGAAGGCCCGCCAAGAACAATATGGCTTCCCCCACCGGTTCCCGTATGCCGACCATCCAGCATGAACTTTTCAGAACAGAGCTTAGTTTTTTTTGCTTCTTCGTGAAGAATAAAAGATTTTTCGTACAGATCAACCCAGCTTGACGAAGGATGAATATTCACTTCGATTACGCCTGGATCTGGCGTTATTTTGAAATTTAGGAGCCTACTGTCAAACGGCGGAGGGTAACCTTCGATTTGAATAGAGTAACCAAGGTAGCGGGCCGTTGACTCAATGTTTTTTAGCAGTTCAAGATATTCAACCACAGAATCTAAAGGTGGAATAAATACTTTGATTCTACCATCACGGGTTTCAACACATAAACTGGTTCGTATTGCAGAATCTGCTGGTAATGTTGGGTCTATATTCTTCGTATTTATACTTGAATTAATTTTCGATTGAAATTTTGGGAGTAAATCAACAGGTGTTAAAGGGCAATGATTAAATGTTTGGTCTCTGTCTTTAGGATCAATCCAAGTGATAGAATCTAAGGGCAATCGATAACCCATCGGAGAATCGCCGGGGATCAAAAAAATATTTTCCCTTCTTAGTAACCACTTGCAGCTTACCCAATGCTTTTTGTTACTTAGCGATTCATACTTTAAAGGAAGCACATACCCAACAACTTTGCCTAGCCCTTTGTTGAAAATTTTCGAGATGCGATTGCGTTCTTCGGGATTATCATGATTGTTTTTTAATGGTGAAACATTCGTTGGTAATCGTTGTTCTCTCCACATGAAATACCATAAATCTTCATACGCAGGTTGAACAAAATTAACATTGACGCAAAGTCTTCCAGCAAGTTCATCAAGGAATTTTTTAGCATCAACATCAGAAAAATTATAGGTAGTATTCTCTCTTGCAAATAAATCTGAATCCGACCAAATAGGAACAAGGTCTTTTCTCCAATAGCAACTAAAAGCCCATCGAGGAAGGCTCTCGCCTGGATACCATTTTCCTTGGCCGTGATGTAAAAAACCTCCTGGACTAAATTTGTTTTTTAATCGGTGTAAAAGATTGTCAGCAAATAAAGATTTAGTTGGACCAAGAGCAGAAGTGTTCCATTCTTCTCCATCTTTATCATCAACGGAAACAAAAGTTGGTTCCCCGCCTAAAGTTAATTTAACATCAAAGGAGTTTAGATAATTATCAATTTTGCTGCCAACTTCACAAATACTACTCCACTGATCGTCTGTGTACGGCTTAGTGACTCTAGGGGTATCTTCGATTCTGAAAATGGACATATTGAATTTAAATTCGGATTTACATTCATCATCAACAATGTCAGGATTTTTGTCGAATGTGAATGAGCCGGAAGTAGGGGCTGCCTGCCCAGGGTCAGCACTGCAAGCAAGAGGGATGTGGCCTTCGCCAGCAAGCATACCAGAAGTGGGGTCAAGGCCAATCCAGCCTGCCCCCGGAAGGTAAACTTCTGTCCAAGCGTGCAAATCCGTGAAATCTTTATCCGTGCCTTTGGGGCCATCTAAAGACTGGGTGTCTGCGATTAATTGAATCAGGTAACCAGAAACGAAACGGGCAGCAAGCCCTAGGTTTCTTAAAATATGAACAAGCAGCCATGCAGTATCCCTGCAAGACCCTTTTGTTGCAGTCAAAGTTTCTTCGGGTGATTGAACTCCTGATTCGAGCCGAATAACATAGCCAATATGTTTTTGAAGATCCATGTTTAATGAAACAAGGAAATCGACCGTTCGAGATTTTTTGTTTAAATATTTCTCAATATAAGAAAGTAAGCGGGGACCTTTCTCCGTGGTTTCTAGGAATGGTGCAAGCTCTTTTTTCAATCCTTCTTCATACAAGAACGGAAAATTATCCGCGTAATCTTCGAGAAAGAAATCAAACGAATTTATGGATATCATCTCTGCTATAAGGCCAACAGTTACTTTGAATTTTCTGGTGGGCTCAGGAAAAATAATTCTGGCAAGATAGTTGTTGTAAGGGTCTTGCTGCCAATTAATAAAATGTTCAGGGGGCTCAATTTTAAGAGAATAGCTTTTGATTGGAGTTCGACAATGAGGTGCAGGCTTTAACCTGACCACTTGGGGTGTTAAAGTTACCGGCCTATCATATGTGAACTCGGTCGTGTGTGTAAGTGCAACCTTGATAGCCATTAACTTTCCTTATTATAACTAAGAGTTAATTTTTTCGATTTCATTCATTTCTAAAACATGATCATCAGGATTAAAATCAAAATAAGTACGGGTCATTGAATCACTTATCGAATGAACATTGTCAACAATTTTAGTAAGGACAGCATGAAGTTGAACCTTAATTGACTGCTTGGCCTCATCTTTAGAAAGCCAAGAGTTTAATGTTTTCAAAGACTCAATTGTTGTATTCCTGATTTTTGATTTTGATCGGTAAGAAATTGCTGTAACGGAATTAAGGCATTCTTTAAGGCAATATAGAACAGATCTAGGGAAAGACTCTTCAAGAATAAGGAACTCTGCAACAGCATTTCCAACTTGATTTTCAATTATATTGGCGTGCTTCAGGAAAGGTTCATAACCTGAGCAACTCTTCAAGATTGAAGTCCAGTAAGATATCTCGATATTTGATCCAGAAATATCAGGATTACTTTGAACCATATGGTATTTGACATCTAATATTCTTGCTGTTTGCCCCGATCGTTCTAGGTGCCTGCCGAATTGGTAAAACTCCCAAGCCTCAGTTCTAAGCATGGTGCTTTCACCAATACCTTGAAGAAGTTGGTTGATTCGTTTAATCTGGTTGTAAAGTTCGTACCGATTGTTGTCGTATAAATCTTTAGCGGTATTACTTTGAAGCCAAAGGTAATTATAATTGAGCCGTTCCCACATTTCAGCACTAATGATTTCTCTTATGACTCTTGCATTTTCTCTTGCTTGAGTCATTGAAGAAACAATGCTGCAAGGGTTCTCATGATCCCAAGTCATGAAATTAAGAATGGATTCCTTATCAAGATTACCTTTGTAATCATGAATCCCACTGATAATAAGAAGTGGTTTCCATTGTAGTTCAACTGGGATATCAAAGTCGAGCAGCCAATTTTGATTAACCTCTAGTAAACGAGCGATGTTTTCTGCGCGTTCAATATATCTGCTTAGCCAAAAACAGTGTTCCGCCAAGCGTGATATCATACATCGGCCTCCATCACCCAAGTATCTTTGCTGCCGCCACCCTGACTTGAGTTAACAACTAACGAACCTTTTACCAAAGCGGTGCGGGTAAGGCCGCCAGGCAGAACCCATGTATCGGTTCCACTAACAACATAAGGTCGAAGATCAACATGCCTTGGTGCTAACCCTTCCTCAGTCCAAGTTGGACAAGCGGACAGAGTGACGACAGGTTGAGCAATATAGTTTCTTGGGTTTGCCTTAATCTTTTCTTTGAATTCAGAACGTTGAGCAGCGGTAGAAGATGGCCCCATTAACATGCCATAACCACCGGATTCGTTGACAGCTTTGACTACCAATTTTTCTAAATTATCAAGCACGTAGGAAAGGTCTTTCTTTTTGGAGCAAATGTAGGTGGGTACATTTTTAAGAATCGGCTCTTCTGAAAGATAATAACGAATCATATCCTCAACATAGAGATAGATAGCTTTATCATCACAAACCCCAGTGCCAATGGCATTTGCAATGGTCACATTTCCTTTTAGATAAGCATTAAAAAGATTAGGAACACCCAGCATACTGTCTGATCTGAATGCTTTGGGGTCAAGAAATTCATCATCTACCCTTCGATAAATGACATCTACCCGTTTGGGTCCGCCCGTGGTTTTCATGTAAACACGATCGTTATGAACAAAGAGATCGCTACCCATTACAAGTTCAATACCCATATTGCCTGCAAGGAAGGTGTGTTCAAAATAAGCTGAATTAAAAGGACCGGGAGTTAATAAAGCTAGCCGAGGGTTAGGGCCAGAATTTTCTGGTGCTACCGAGCATAAAGCGTCCCGAAGTTTTTGAGGGTAATCTTCAACTCTTCTAACTTTTATATTTTTAAATAAGTCTGGAAAAATTCGTTTCATGACAACGCGATTTTCAATTACATAACTAACGCCTGAAGGGGTTCTGCAATTATCTTCAAGTACTAAAAATTCACCTTCAGGGTTTCGAATTAAATCAGTGCCAACGATATGGATGTATTGCTTGCCTGGCGGAGTAAAACCAATCATTTCTCTTCGGAAACCTTTGGAAGATTCAACCATTTCCCTTGGTATCACATTGTCTTTAATAATATTTTGGTCGTGATAAACATCAAAAAGAAAAAGATTAAGAGCTTTGGTTCGCTGTTTAAGCCCCATGTCTAATCGGGACCACTCTTTTCTCTCTACGGGCCTCGGTACAAGATCAAAGGGGAATATCTTTTCAACCCCTCTGCAGTCTGAATAAACCGAAAAAGTTATACCTTGGGTAACAAAAGCAAGATCAGCAGCAGACCTTTTGTCTTGGAATTCATTTGAAGATAGTTTTCCAATTGAATCTACGAGTGTTTTACAATGTGGATGAGGTTTTCCATTCCAATCGATAAGTTCATCTCGTGCATTGAGGTGCGGTTTATAGGGATGAAAGATAGATTGTTGCCTAATTGCTGAAGAGTCTTCAATTCCAAGTATTCTATTTGATGAAGATGTTTGCGAACCCATGTTAACACCCTAGAAAAGAACAAATATAGAGCACCCTTAATCCTATTTATGAGCAAATCGTATGCCAAGATGTATTTGTTTTTGCTTGCCAAAGCCAGAAATGAGTTATCAGCTAAAACAACAGTAAAAATGATAGGTAATAAGCTAAATGATTTGGCGATGTGTTTTCTAAATGCTTAATTTACAATCACAGTGCTTGTTTCTTAAGCAATTGTTGCCACTTTATTGAACACGCCTGCTTCTGACCTTGCCAGGCATTACCATTAAGCTGCTTAGTAGTTGTATTCCAAGCTAAAAGTAAGGCCTTGAGCCCAGATTGCGCTTTGGGCCATGCTAACTGAAGGCCTAGCTGGCCCGCCAGTTGTTGAAGATCCAGGAATAAGATTTGGGTTAATCGTAGTATCAATCATGTTTGCAGACCTTACCACACCGGTCCAAACCAAGAAGTTGTAACCCAAACTCGCCTTGATTGAATCAGTGATCATGTACCCTGCTCTAGTATTGACTTGTGGAATAATCGAAACTGCCTTATTGCCTACATCTCCAATATTACTTGATAAAGCGTAAAGCCCACCAACCGAGCTGATGGTGTCGGCGCCTGGTACAGAAGTTGTTGTGCTACCATTAACTTTCACATTACTTTGAGTCATACCCAAGGCAATGCGAAACGAAGATTGGAAAGAGAATCTACCGGTGTTGTATTCACCTGCAAATCCTGTGTCAAAACCATTAAAAGTATTCGATGAACTAAATCTGTCTGATGCATTGATTGTGGTGCCAACTGCGACGAAATTTGCATTATCAGGATTTATATTAGTTAAGCTTGAGTCAATATTCACCTTGTCAGAAAAAGTCATTGCGCGATAACCAACAAGGGCATCAAGTCTAAAATTGCTAGTCTGAAAAGAGGTAAGGTTCTGCCTTAAACCAATACCGCCGCCTACAAATCCGTTGGTTGAAACTTGAGCAGAAATACTCCCGGAAACATCACCAGGATAAGCAATGCGAACAGCAGAAGGTGTTCCATCAAGCGCATTATTAAATGGGCGTGCAAGGATAGTGGACCCATCCGAGACTTGATTGTAAGATTCGGTGAGATTCTGCAAGAAAAAGAAATCAGCTTCGACCGCAATATCTGGGGCGTTATCAAGCCAATAGCCTGCGGAGAACTTTCCACCAGTACGCATGCCATCATTGGCCCACGCCCCCCCCATAATTGTTGAGGTGCCAGGGGCTCCTAGTACTCCGGCTTGTGCAGCACTTGTTCCGGCAGGATTAGTGGTTGAGATAGCAGGTAAATTTTGGCCCCTCATCCACCAAAGTAAAAATTCGGCATCAGCCCATGATTTGCTTCTGGCATTTGGTTGAGCATTATTAAGCGCATCGTTTACTTCAGCGACTTCGGTTTTGCTGGCTGCAGGAGCATTATCTCCGGCTAATTCTTTTTGACCATAAGCCAAAGAAGTGATCGCCAACAATACAAATAATGCCTTTAAATTCTTCATAATAAGCTCCCAAGCTTTGCAAATACATGTGGTAGTTTTAATAAATGCTTACCATGCACAAAGTAATTATCGGCAATAAACTGGGTTAACTTTGCTAATTTTATTGGAAATACAGATTGCACCAAATTTTCACAAAATACCTTTAGCAATGATTGTAAGACTGGTGAAACTTGGGGAGTTAGGTTGGCGCATCCGGATTTATTAAATTTTTTTGATCATTTTTTAGGCTCACGCCTATAATTCATTAAGCTTTATGCCGATTAAGTAATTCGTAGGGATTGTTCAGTGATTTCATAGATGGTTTTATTTACTGGAGAGATATAGATGTTAAACAAATTTTTTAAATTGTTAAGAGGCGCTGAAGTTAAGAAAAGCAAGAAGCCATCTACCTTATTTTCATTTAGGCCGGAATTAGAATCTTTTGAAGAAAGAATCACGCCTACAACAAATATCATATATGCCAACGGCTTGCTTACCGGGTCTGTCATAATTGATGGGGGCACCAAAGGTGTTTCGGGAGTGAATATTGGAATTACAGGCGAAACCACAACTGGTCGGTCCGTTAATTATTCCATTGTTACCAATTCAAATGGTAATTTCTCCATCGATCAACTTCTTCCTGGTTCTTATAACGTTACTCGATCAACTCCTGCAGGATTTTTATCTGGTACAACTGCAACCTCTGCTCAATTGAATATTGTTGAAGGGCAAAGTATTACCCAAAATCTTGGTCTTGGTGGGCTTACCCCTGCAAAGGTTTCATTAGGGCTTTGGGCCTCAGGCGTTAACACTGGGGTTACAGCCCCTACTGCTGGCTCGGGTACTGCCACCGGCTTTACTATGACTCAGATAAAAGCATTTACTGACATTACTGTCGCTAAAAATGCAACCGCTTATTACAATCTTGCGGCTTTTAATTTAAGTCCAGATACCACGAATACCACCATTACCTTCAACACCTCCAAAGGTGCGATTGATGTAACTTTGTTAGATTCCGCTGCTCCAGTTTCCGTAACTAACTTTTTAAGCTATGCTCAAAATGGTTCCTATACCGATGACTTATTCCATCGTATGGCAAATCTTTCGGGTACTGGTGCTTCCCAAATCCTTCAAGGCGGTCAATTTACTACAAATTCATCTTCTGGTAACCCTAGTACAGTTACTAGTTTTACCGATGTAGCAACCTATCAGCCCATTGCTAATGAATTTGATGCTTCCCGCCCAAATGCTATTGGGTCTTTAGCAATGGCACGAACTTCAGATTTAAATAGTGCTACAAGTCAGTTCTATTTTAATCTTACCGATAATACGTCTTCCCTTGGTCAAACAGGTAATGGCTACGCAGTATTTGGTAATGTTGCCAATTCTGCTAGCTTGACAAATCTACAAAGTTTTGCAACCAGTTATACTCCGCAACCAGGGACAATTAATGGGAATGCACTTCAATCGTTACCTGCTCTTACCGGTGCTAGCCCTGCTGTTCCCAATAATCCAGTAGGAACTGCAACAACTAATTTGGCACTTACGAATACGATTTCAGGTGCTACTCCAACAGGGTTTTTGAATTACCTTGTAACGAGTAGTGACCCATCGATTGTCACCGCGACGATTGGAAGTTTAAACGGAACTTTTTCACCTAGTCAGGTTAAGTTGGTTGCTGGTGGTAATTCGGGAACAGCAGTAATCACTGTTACCCTGATAGATAATCGTAATGAAGCAACGATTAAAACCTTCAATGTAATTGTTCCGTAGCCGATAAGTAGAAACAAATAAAGCCAGTGGGGAGATAAATTACCCACTGGCTTTATTTGTTTATTGGCGTTTAATAACCATCAAGGGCATTAAACCAATCAAAGATAAAATGCTTTGCATCTGTGGTGTTTTTCAAATCGCCAAATACTTCGCCATTCGAAGAACGATAAACAATGTTTTCTAGTGCCCAGTTTTCTTTAACAAGCCTGTAAATAGCTTGCCATTGCAGAAAAGATTCGGATTCATTGTTTAAAACAGCATTAGAAGCAAGCTCTGTAGTTTCAAATTCTTTTGATGTTTTTACTTTGGCGCGAAATTTGATCACAGCAAAATAGGGGATAATTTTATTCCCTGTACTTGTGGTTTCTATGTTGTAACTAACAAGCTCAAATTTTCGTTTGAAAAAGGTTGTTTTGGTACCATCATTAACTGCGATAACCCTCTCAGCAGTTCCCTTGGTTTTCAATTGGTCGAATTTTTTTCGAAGAATCGCAGTGTCTGGCTCCTCGAAGAAGCCCAGAACCATGAAAACAAATAAACTTATCTTAATCATCATCTTGCCACCCTTAGAATTTAAATTAGCTTAATCATTTCTATACAAGATATATTAATGCATAAAACCAATGTTGTTACACACTAAAAATGATGTACCAATGGAACAATAGTTATTCTTCGATTGCAAAAAGATGTTTCTCACCACGAATGAACAGCGATTTACCTGAAATGGCAGGAGAAGCATCGATCGATTCATTCAATCTGTTGGTTGCAATTATTTCAGGCTTTCTTCCAGTTTTAATAACCACCGTAGTGCCATCTCTGTCCATAAAATAAATCATACCATTTGCAATAACAGGAGAAGCATATAAGGTTGATGTGTTCTCTAGCCTAAATTCTTCAAATATTGGTTTGCCCGTTTTTAAATCAAGCGCGGTTAATATTCCGGAATTAGCTTTGGTGAAATACAGCATGTCTTCATTGATAATAGGGGATGGAACATAAGGCGTCCCTTTTGCGTATTGCCAAGCGACTTTTTCGGCTGTATCCAATACTCCGGTTGAATTTAAAGGTATCGCAATAGCCGCGGCGCCGCGGTAACCGCTCATCACATAAGCCATACCATTTGCAGAAATGGGGGAAGGAATTGCATTGGTGGTCATCCCGGATGTTTCCCAAATTAAGGAACCATCCGCAAGGTTGTAAGATCTAACTCGATTGGTCCCATTTAAAATCACCTGGGTTTTATCTAGATGAGTTACAATTAAAGGTGTATTCCATGTCGTTTTTTCATCGCGATCTTTCTCCCACTTGGTTTTTCCGGTGTTGCAATCGAGAGCAACGATTTTAGAGTTTATTTCTTGATCAAGATTAAGAACTAGCGAATCATTAAATAAAGATGGTGTTACAGCTTCGCCCCAACCTAAACGGGTGGTTAACCTTCCAAAATCTCTTTGCCATATTAAATTTCCAGATAAATCGAAGCAATAAAAACCAAATGAGCCAAAGGAGACATAAAGCCTTTTGCCATCGGTAACACAAGATCCCGCTGCATAAGAATGAGTAGAATGGTGGCCTTCATGCGGGAAAGCTTCGTTTGCAATTTTATTCCATTTCAATTTGCCATTATTTTTGTCGAAGCAGAGGACTTCGAAACGATAAAAATTTGCTGTAGGAACAGTTTTGGCTTCAAAATTTGCGTTTCGCTTTGGTTGCTCATCTTTTTTTGCAATACGATCAGTCTTGATTGCAGTTGTTAAGAAAATATCATTACCCCAAATGATGGGCGAGGAACTCCCTTTCCCCGGTACTTCAACCTTCCATTTGATATTTTCTTTTTCACTCCACTTGATGGGTGGTGTTGCGTTTTTTGGGGCAATGCCATTAGATTGCGGGCCCCTCCAAGTAGGCCAATTTAATCCTTCCCCAAAAGATAATCCAGCAATTGCTATTAACACAACTCCTGTAACAAAAAATCGAAGCATTGAATCACCATTTCATGAAACTACATTGGCGAAAGTAATGAACTGGCTTTTGGTTTTAAACATTATTTTAAGAATGGCCCACCCGTAATCGCATTAGGGGCGGGCCATTCCGGATTACTAAAATCCAAACAACAGAGTTAGTTTAACTTTCGAACCTTGATGTTTCGATAGCGTACAAATTCCTTGGTGAAATCACCGCCGCCGTGTACTTGAAGTGCAATACCACCTGAATCAGGAAGGCGTTTTTCCGTATCGGTATATTCCATGAACTTAATGCCCTTGATGTAAGTGGTAACTTTAGGGGGATTGCCAACAATGCTGGCTTTGAGTTCATTCCATTCGCCGTGCTTCCAGAAGTCAGCCCATTTGTCTGCAGGAACAGGCAATTTAACAGGGGCTGCATCTTCCTTGATATCCGTGACCAGTTTTTGGAAGCTGAAGTTGCGAAGATGGGGTTTGCCACCCAAGCCTTCGCCGTATACGCCCATAAGATTCCCGTTGGCATGATAATCAATCATTGCTTGATAACATTTGCCTTCTTCAGTGCTGCGAAGAAAAAGTCCGCTATCGGGGCCAAAATCATTTTTCATTTCGATAGAAACTTCAAAGTCACTATATTTTTCATCGGTGATAATAATGCCGCCATTGCCAGGGATATCCTGACATCCAATGATTGCGCCATCAACAATCTCCCATTTGCCGCCTGATTTATTCTTGCTAGGCCCGCTGTGCCCGGTTTTAGAACTTACATGCCAACCCTTCATGGTTTTTCCATCAAAAATGCTTACCCACTCAGCTTCCTTTTTTTCTTGGGCGATGCATAGGCTTAAAGCAAAAAGAGTTGAAGACGCCAACGATGCAATAAGTAAAAAGTTTTTCATAGTGATCCTTTCGTGATCATTGTGTTAGATTTGAGATTATTATTGCTGATGAACTTTCCCATTGCCAGATAATTAAATGTAGGCAGCGGGAAAATGCCGCGCCTTGGTTCTCAATTATGAATCCCGAGTTATTCGAAGCTTATAAAAATACTACCTACCGGGTTTATTTACCCCTTGGCGAAATCGATATAAGGATTGGCGTAATGAATCCATTGTTACAGGAATTGCTGTTGAGCAATCATGTGGCATCATGGGCATTCATCACTGCGTGCAATCCTTATTCAATCATGCAAAATGCAGATGTAAACACCCTCTTGAACGCTCAACTAGAAGATTATCTTTCTGAAAAGCAGTATGTGTTTTTTAAAGGTATGGGAGTGGGTGATGATGATTCTTGGGAGCCTGAAGCAAGTTTTATGGTTTTGGATATTCGCAAAGAGGATGCAATAAAACTGGGCAAGCAGTTTAAACAGAATGCAATTGTTGTTGGAGTAATTGGCAACTCCGCTGAATTGATCGACTGTTTAAATGAATAAAGCTAGTGGATTAGCCACGGGAAGGAAGAACAAGCATAAGCATAAGCATAAGCATAAGCAGAAGAATTAAGATTAGCCACGGATTAACACGGAAAAACACGGAAATAAGCAGAAGCGGAATAAGCCACGGAAATAAGAATAAGAACAAACAGAAGCATTTGCCACGGAAGGAAGAATAAGCAGAAGCATTGCCACGGATTAACACGGAATTACACGGAAAAGACAGAAGCAGAGACACGGAAAAGACACACACAATTCAGAAGCGTGAGCGACGGTTGCACATTCACTAGGTGCAGGACTTAAAGGTTCAAATGGAGTAGTTGCAGTGGGGCTTCCCCATCGCAACTACTCTGTCTTAAAACAAGCCCACATCAATTAATGGGAAGTAAAAGTGGTGCAGGTTAAAAGGCGGGCTAGCGAAGCGAGGGGCCCTTTTCCCGGAGGGAAGAGGGTTGGGAGTTGGGGGAAGAAAAAAAAATAAAAGTAAAAGCCAATGGACTGCGTTACATGGGTCGCTTGTTTTTGCATGATGCGTGTACAAAAGAAAACCCCACCCACTTCAAAGAGGTGGATGGGGAATAAGATTTTAAAGATCACTGAATCGTTAGCTAACGAAGACACCACCTGGGTTGGATTCTTCGCCGCTGTAGAACTGGAATAGAATATCCAAATCAGGGAAGCTGAAGACTTTAACATGAGGGCCGCCGCTTGGTCCTGCGCCGGTGATAAGGTCTGCAATGCCATCGCCGTTGCCATCGTTGATTGCAACGCGAACGCCGCCTGTGAATACTTCTGCGTAGGCTATGAACTGAGAAATTAATGCGCCGGTGAAGGGATCCCAGACTGCAACGACGGGTGCACCGCCTATGCCAGCGCCGGTAACGACTTCGAAGGTGCCATCGTTGCCGATATCGCCAACTGCGACGAAGACGCCGCCGGTGAAATCAGTAGGGTAGGCATACCATTGGCTGATGACTGCGTTGGTAGCGCCATCGAATACTTTGACATGGGGAGCGCCACCAAGTCCAGCGCCTGTAACTAGATCGAGGATACCATCGTTATTGAAGTCGATGGATGCAACGCTAACGCCGCCGGAGAAATCTTGTGCGTAGGCAAAGAAGGAACGAAGAACGGTAAGGCCATCGCCATTGAAGATACGAACTTCTGGACCGCCGCCAGGGCCGGCGGCTGCGATGATATCTAAGATTCCATCACCGTTAGTATCTTGAACCGCGACGAAAATGCCACCAGTGAAGGCTGGACTGAAGGCAAAGAAAGTTTCCAAGATTTCGCCGGTTTGGGAGTTAAGGATAGCGATAGCTGGGCCGCCGCCGACACCAGCACCTGCGACGAGTTCTGCAACGCCATCGTTGTTGAAGTCGCCGGAAGCAACTTTTACAGGGCCATCATATCCGGGGAAAGGCACCGCGGTGCCATTGGGTTGGCCGGTTGTAGCATCATAAAGGTTGATAGTGCTAGCCCCACTAGAAGAGGGAAGCGAAGGCGTTCCTGTGATCAAGGGTCTAGAACCCAGCGAAATTGCAGTCACTTGGGCAGAGCCATTAGCGAAGCCAGTTTGCGTGGTGGTGATGATTGCAGTGGATGAAGTATTCGCTGCTACTCCGGTTACCGTTACTAAACCTGTATTGGAAATCGTAACGGTGCCATTTGCAGTTGCGGTTCCACCATAAGTGAATGCTCCGTTGTAGTTGGTGATCTGCACGGTAAAGCCATCTGCAGTTGGAGTTGTTGCGCCAAAGGCTGGTATATTCGCTGCATTAAGCGAAGTTGCAGTGACTGGGGCGCTACCGCTTACATAGTTAGTTCGAGTGGTAGTTACCGTAGCAGTAGAAGAAGTATTAGGTGCTACTCCAGTTACTGTTACCAAACCGCTATTAGAAATCGCTACAGTGCCGTTTGCGGTGGCGGTTCCACCATAAGTGAAGTTAGCATCGTAGTTGGTAATCTGCACGGTGAAGCCATCTGCAGTTGGAGTTGGTGAGCCAAAACTCGGCGTGTTAGCCACACCAAGAGGCGTAATGCTCTGGGTTGCAGAGGTCAAACCGTTAGAGGCAAAGGTAAGTGTGTAAGGTGTTCCAGCAGTGCCACTGATTCCAACATTGGTAAAGGTTGCAACACCTGCAACAGCATTAACCGTAGCGGTTCCCACCGTTGTACCATTACCGCTTACCGTCATGGTAATGGCGGCACTACTATTGGTTACGATGTTACCAAAGGCATCTTTAATAGTGATGACTGGTTGAGTAGTGAATGCAGAACCGCTTGCACTGCCCGCTGCTGGGGTGCTAAGCGCTGCTTGAGTTGCGGCTCCAAAGGTTGGCGTAATGCTCTGGGTTGCAGAGGTCAAACCGTTAGAGGCAAAGGTAAGTGTGTAAGCAGTTCCAGCAGTGCCACTGATTCCAACATTGGTAAAGGTTGCGACACCTGCAACAGCATTAACTGTGGCGGTTCCCACCGTTGTACCATTACCGCTTACCGTCATGGTAATGGCGGCACTACTATTGGTTACGGTATTACCAAAGGCATCTTTAATGGTGATAACCGGTTGAGTAGTGAATGCAGAACCACTTGCACTTCCCGCAGGTGGGGTGCTAAGCGTTGCCTGGGTTGCAGTGCCAAAGGTTGGCGTAATGCTCTGTGTTGCAGAGGTTAAACCAGCAGAGGCATAGGTAAGAGTATATGGCGTTCCAGCAGTGCCGCTGATTCCAACATTGGTAAAGGTTGCGACACCTGCAACAGCATTAACTGTGGCGGTTCCCACCGTTGTACCATTACCGCTTACGGACATGGTAACGGAAGCAGTGCTATTGGTAACGGTGTTACCAAAGGCATCTTTAATAGTGATAACAGGTTGTGTAATGAAAGCAGCACCGCTTGCACTGCCCGCTGCTGGGGTGCTAAGCGTTGCCTGGGTCGCGGCACCAAAGGTTGGTGTGATGCTCTGTGTTGCAGAGGTTAAACCAGCAGAGGTAAAGGTAAGGGTGTAAGCAGTTCCAGCGGTGCCGCTGATGCCAACATTGGTAAAGGTTGCAACACCATTAACCGCATTAACTGTGGTGGTACCTAACGTGGTTCCATTACCGCTTACCGTCATGGTAACGGAGGCGGTGCTATTAGTGACGGTGTTACCAAAGGCATCTTGAATAGTGATCACTGGTTGGGTGGTAAATGCAGCACCACTTGCACTTCCCGCAGGTGGGGTGCTAAGCGTTGCCTGGCTTGCAGTACCAAAGGTTGGTGTAATGCTCTGGGTCGCAGAGGTTAAGGCACCAGAGGTAAAGGTAATCGTGTAAGAAGTTCCAGCGGTGCCACTGATGCCAACTCCGGAGAAGGTTGCGACCCCATTAACCGCATTAACTGTGGTGGTTCCCACTGTGGTTCCATTACCACTTACGGTCATGGTAACGGAGGCGGTGCTATTGGTAACGGTGTTACCTAAAGCATCCTGAATGGTGACAATGGGCTGGGTAGTGAATGCAGAACCGCTTGCACTTCCTGCTGCTGGTGTAGTAAACGTTGTTTGGGTTGCAGTACCAGCCACCACGCTTGCAACTTGCACCGGACTGCCGCTGCTGGTCCCATTGCTTGTAACCACCGCAGTCAGGCTGCCAACCGATGGAGGAGTATTGAAGGTAACCGTTAACTGCGTTGCGGTTGCGCTGGTAACAGTGCCCGTGCCGCTGCTTAAGGTAACCGTGTTGTTAGCAGCAGTGGTATCAAAACCAGAACCGGTAATGATAAGTGTGGTAGCAGTGACTGCCAGATTACTGGTGTTTAAGGTGATAGAGGGCCCGTTACTTACAGTCGCAGCCTGCCCAGTAAAGGCAAGGCTATTTAAGAGTGAATTGACAGAGTTAGGGCCATAATTCGAGGTGACAATGTCTAGCCTGCCATCGCCATTCACATCGCCCAAAGTAACGAAGTTTGGTGAATTTCCCGTGTCGAAATCTGTTTTGGCTTTAAAGGTGCCATTACCATTGCCCAAGAGCACGCTGGTGTTGGCGGAACTATTATTAGCGGTGATGATATCGAGATTGCCATCGCCGTTGACATCACCCAAAGTAACGGAGATCGGGCGAGTACCAGTGGCGAAGGTTTGCTGGGCTAGGAAGGTGCCATTACCATTGCCCAAGAGCACGCTGGCATCGTTGGAGTTGCGATTAGCGGTGATGAAGTCGAGTATGCCATCGCTGTTCACATCGCCCAAGGTCACGGACAATGGACCAGTTCCCGTGGTGAAGGAGACTTGAGCTGCAAAGGTGCCATTGCCATTACCCAAAAGCACGCTGGCATTGTTGGACTTAGAATTTGCGGTGATGATATCGAGTTTACCATCGCCGTTCACATCGCCTAAGGCTACGGAGTATGGAGAAGTATTTTGTCCCGTGAAGAAGGTTTGCTGGGCTTGGAAGGTGCCATTACCATTACCCAAGAGTACGCTGGCGCTGTTGGCGTCGCGATTTGCAGTGATGATATCGAGCTTACCATCTAAGTTCACATCACCCAAAGCCACGGAGACTGGTTTAGTTCCCGTTCCCGTGGCGAAGGTTTGCTGGGCTTTAAAGGTGCCATTACCATTGCCCAAGAGCACGCTGACGTTGTTAGAGTTGCGATTAGCGGTGATGATGTCCAGCTTACCATCTCCATTTACATCCCTAAGTGTAACACCGAGTGGATTCGAACCCGTGGCGAAGGTTTGCTGGGCTTGGAAGGTGCCATTACCATTGCCCAAGAGCACGCTGGTGTCATTGGAGCTTTGATTTGCAGCGACGATGTCGAGTTTGCCATCGCCGTTCACATCTCCCAAGGTAACGGAGTATGGTTCAAGATCAGCTGCGAAGGATTGGCGGGGGGTGAAGTTTGCGGTAATGGCACTACCACCCGTGCCCAAAATCACGCTGACGTCGTTGGTGTTAGAATTCGCAGTAATGATGTCGAGTCTGCCATCGCCGTTCACATCGCCGAGCGACACTGTCTGTGGACCAGATCCCGTGGCGAAGGTTTGCTGGGCTTGGAAGGTGCCATTACCATTGCCCAAGAGAACGCTGGAGTTGTTGGAAGTTGAACCATAATTTGCACTGATGATATCGAGTTTACCATCGCCGTTCACATCGCCCAAGGTCACAGAATAGGGAAGATCACCAACGGCAAAGGTTTGCTGGGCTTGAAAGGTACCATTGCCATTGCCCAAAAGCACGCTGGAGTTGTTGTCACTATAATTCACAGTGATGATGTCGAGTCTGCCATCACCGTTTACATCACCTAAAGTAACGCAGTATGGCCCAGCTCCAGTGGCGAAGGTTTGCTGCGCTTGAAAGGTTCCATTACCATTTCCCAACAGAACGCTGGTGTTGTTGGAGACAGCATTTGCGGTGATGATGTCGAGTCTGCCATCGCCGTTCACATCGCCCAAGGTTACAGAGTATGGAGCGTCACCCGTGGCGAAGGTTTGCTGGGCTTGAAAGGTGCCATCGCCATTGCCCAAGAGTACGCTGGCGTTGTCGGAGTTGCGATTTGCGGTAACGATGTCGAGTTTACCATCACCGTTCACATCGCCCAAGGTCGCGGAGAATGTTTGAGTTCCCGTGGCGAAGGTTTGCTGCGATTGAAAGGTGCCATTGCCATTACCCAAAAGCACGCTAACAGAACCACTGAAATTATTATTCGCGGTGATGATGTCGAGTTTACCATCGCCATTAACATCCCCCAAGGTCACGGACCTTGGACTATTACCCGTGGCGAAGGTGGTTTGAGCTGCAAAGGTGCCATTCCCATTACCCAACAAAACGCTGCCGGTATTGTCTCCAAAATTCGAAGTGATGATATCGAGTCTGCCATCGCCATTCACATCGCCCAAGGTAACGTAAGAAGGGTTTTGTCCCGTAGCGAAATCTTGTTTCGCTGCAAACGAAGGCAAGGCGGTAATGGAAGGCAAATCAACCAAGTTCACACCTAGGGTGCCGGAACCCGTGATGCCGGTGACATTTACCGTGTAGTTGGCCCCTGAACCGGTTACGGAGGAAATGGTGCCGCCAGCGACTGATCCGGTAGGAATTAAATTGAAGTCGGCAGTATCCACCCCAATAACAGGCTGATTGAAAGTAACCGTGAAGGAAGCGGAAGTGGTTACAGCCCCACTTCCCGTGGTAATGGATAAGGCATGCGGAAATGCTGGCGAGAAAGGACGGGCTGGTAAAAGTATGGATGAAGGCGTAGGTGTTGGCGTAGGAGTAGGTGTTGGAGTTGGGGTAGGTGTTGGAGTAGGCGTTGGTGTTGGAGCAGTCCCATTAAATTCGAATGCGCCAATGCTGGGTGTGGTAGAAGATCGTGTATAGCCGCGCTGATCTAAGCTATTAACAGGGGTTGCAATGCTTATGGTTGCATTGGCAGCACCGATGGCAACACTGCCATTAAGCAGCGCTAGAGTTTGAGTGGGGCCACCGTTGTTGGCTAGAGTACCGAGGTTGATTTCTGCGGAAGTTTTTGTGGTAGCCCAAGAAAAAGACCCTTGGGATATTAGGTTGTTGGCTGCGGTCGAAGGGGAAATAAGGTTCACGGTGCCGAAGGCGCCGCCGTCGACGTAATCACCACCGTTAGTGCTGTTGGCAATAATAGCGTTAGCAATGTTGACGATGCCAAAGTTGCAGATGCCGCCGCCGATGCCGCCTGCACTATTCCCTGAGACGGTGGAATTGGTGAGGTTTAGGGTGGCTGTGGAGGCGCCGGTGTTGGAGATGCCGCCGCCTACGCTGCCTGCAGTATTGCCCGAGAGGGTGGAATTAGTGACGTCGACGGTTCCTCTGTTGTAGATGCCACCGCCGCTACCGCCGCTACCAGCAGTGTTGCCAGAGAGGGTGGAATTGGTAATGGTGACGGTCCCAGTGACGGTGCCGTTGATGGAGTTAATGATGCCGCCGCCGAAGTCGGCATTATTGCCGGAGAGGGTGGAATTGGAGATTGAAAGGGTGCCGATATTAAAGATGGCGCCGCCACCAAAGCTGATGTCGGTTGCATTATTGCCGGAGAGGGTGGAATTGGAGATAGAAAGAGTGCCGGTGTTATAGATGCCGCCACCGAAGCCGTTTGTTGCAGTGTTGCCGGAAAGGGTGGAATTGGTGACGATAATAGTGCCTTGGTTAAAGATGCCGCCCCCGTAGGCTTTAGCACTGCCGAGACTGTTTACTTTATTGTTACTTAAAGTAGACTGGGTGATGGTGATGGTGCCGCCAGAAATGTTATAGATGCCGCCGCCGCCTAGTAATGCAGAATTTCCAGAAATAGTGGAATTAGAGACGGTGAGAGCGCCCTTATTATAGATGCTGCCGCCTACGATACCTGCAGTATTTCCGGAGAGGGTGGAGTTGGAGATGGAAAGGGTGCCGATGTTGGCAAAGGCCCCACCTTTACCAGCAGAAATATTACTTGCTCCGGAAACAGTAACTCCGGAGATACTTAAATTAGCACCTAAATTGATGGTCAAAACACTAAAGTCGCCTTGGTTCGCATCAATAGTAAGCGAGGAAGCCCCAAGGCCGTTGATGGTAAGTGTGCCTGCGGTTGATGCATCTAAGATATTTGGTAATGCTGCGGCCAAGGTGATGGTGTAAGGACTAGTGCCGGAAGCGAAATTGAAATCAATCGTGTCATTGGCAATGGTAGCGTTGGCATCGAGTATAGCCTGCCTAAGCGAACCAACACCAGTATCTGAATTATTAATAACCGTAAAGGTAGCAGGAACAACGCGATCTTCTAAGCCAAGGAGTTCGAGCCTACGGCGAATCCCCTTTTTTAATGCTGTTTTAGTGGCTTTTGGGGTGAAAAGATTTTTGAAAGCATTTAAAAACATCGGAAGTTCCTTTAATCTAGAGCAGTTTAACTGCATCTACGGGTAAAAAAAATAAAGAACACTATCGGTGCTGAGCAAACTCTACGCAAAAATACTTAAAATAATTTTTATTTGATAAAAAATCGATTTCAACAAAAAAAAAGAGTATTTTGCCCATTCTTCTTATTTTAAATAAACGGTAGGGCAAGAAAACAGAAGATTAGCCACGGAAGGAAGCAGAATAAGCCACGAAAGGAAGAACAATCAGAAGATTAGCCACGGATTAACACGGAATTACACGGAAATAAGCAGAATAAGCCACGGAAGGAAGAATAAGCAGAAGCATTTGCCACGGATTAACACGGAAAAACACGGAAAAGACAGAAGCAGAGACACGGAAAAGACAGAAGAAAAAATACTTTAGACACGGAATGAAAACAAATCATTCAGAGTCGGAAGTAATAGTCATCTATAGGTGCAAGATCTAAAGGTTCAAATGGAGGAGTTGCAGTGGGGCTTCCCCATCGCAACTCCTCTGTCTTTAAACAAACCCACATCAATTAATGGAAAGTAAAAGGAAAGAATAAGAAAAAGGCGTGGGGCGAGCACCAGCGGATTGACATCCGCCGCTCAATAAGACGAAAGTTGTAAAAGTGGTGGAGGATAGAAACCCGGGCTAGCGAAGCGAAGGGCCCTTTTCCCGGAGGGAAGAGGGTTGGGAGTTGGGGGAAGAAAAAGTAATAAAAGAAAAGAGAAAGAAAGCAAAAGCAAAAGAGAAACTATAAATTTATAGGGCAGTTACTTCCAGTTCCAGACAAATAGTTGTTTATCTTCCATGTGCAAGGCAAGGTTTTTAAGGCTGGAGCTTCCGGTATTAATCAGCGATTCGTAATTTGACTTCAATATTCGCATTGGCTTTGCTTTTTCTAAAACCACCTGGTCTTTTAAAAATGTCAGAATCTCTTTGTTCTTCCATCCGATATTTTTAACTTCAGATTCATTACGGTATTCATTTAATGGGCTGAAGAGCTTTTTAACATCAAATGTACCAACCCAATTTTTATTGGATAAAACGGCTACATAAGAATCATCCCTGCAAAATGTAATTTGCGTTATGGGATCTTTTGAAATACCTTCCCGATAGTAATCTTTAAGACCATTGTCATTAAAACTTATTTTTAAACTTACAGAAGAAACTAAACCAATTGAACCATTTCTTTCATTTGAAACAACAATAACCCCCCTACCCCTTGGATCGGAAACTGCGGCGCTTATTTCCACGGGAAATAATTCCGATTCGGTAACCTTAAGATTTTGGTCTAAGTTGACAAAAAAGAATTGATTGCGATTGCAATAGAAGAACTTTTTGGGATCGCCTTTGGAAATAAAACCAAAGGAAATAATCGGCTCACCTTCAATTTGATGAATCTTGATTAATTCTGGATAGGAATAAATCGTAATTGTTCCAGGGTTATAAAAACAAAGATAATCGCCACAGTCTGAGAAAAAGCATTTCCCGGGAGTTCTGGAAAGATTCAAATTGTTGATTAATTTGGAGTTTTCATAAAAACTAACCTGACTTCCCTGGGCTATCCCGAGAATTTCTTTGACTGGGTGCAGGAAGTATTTATCTACATTATTAAAAACGGCAGGCTGATTTTGCAATACATCAGAATTTGTTTCAAAAACAGTGGGCGAAACTTGCTTATATAAAAGAAAGACCCCTGCAGAAAATAGAAGGCTGCCACCTAATACCGTTGCGATTACTAGTCTGCGACTAATCGGGGGTGAGGACAGCTTTTTTTCAATTGTTTTAAGTTGCTTTATAACCTCGGAAATAGTTGCTAGCC
>Ga0209296_1000136_pt1 | contig 63132 bp, 88 predicted proteins | sample S_130206_EF_Meta_FD_187319 | JGI IMG/M metagenome (GOLD analysis project Ga0209296, IMG submission 187319) | Freshwater microbial communities from Lake Simoncouche, Canada to study carbon cycling - S_130206_EF_MetaG (SPAdes) (version 2) | ecosystem: Environmental > Aquatic > Freshwater > Lake ...
GCTCTGCAATAAATTCTGTGTAATACGTTCCAACCGTTGTAGCGTCAGACGTAGCGATTGTCTCAATGATCTCAGCCAGCCATGTAAACAACTGCTGTTCTGAGATAGCCATTGACTCGGTAATGTCACCCAAGAACGTGGCAACAGCCTCTTCAACTGTTGAGATTGGGTTAGTCTCAGTAATAGAGACTGGGAAATTAGCCGTGGCAGACTCAGTTGTGCTTGTGGCTACAGAGTCAGATACTGTAGCCGTGTACGCTGTAGTCGCTGTATTTGAATCCGTTAACGCCGCCGTTTCAGTAATATCTTTGGCAAACGTAGCCGCCACAGATTCTGTAGTTGAAGTTGCCGCAGTCTCAGTTATGGACTTGGCAAATGTTGCCGCCACCGCTTCGGTCGTTGATGTAGCCGATGTCTCTGTGACAGAAACCGTATAGCTGGTTATTGCATCTTCCGTAGTCGATGTAACCGCAGTCTCTGTAATAGCCGCCGCAAATGCCGCCGTAGCCGACTCGGTAGACGTAATAGCCGCTGTTTCAGTGACCGATCCAGTAAACGCAGTGATTGCAGTTTGGCTATCAGATATAGCCGCTGTCTCAGTTATAGACGCATTAGCCGTAAATTGGACGGTCTGGGTTTCTTCAAACGGTACTGTACCGCCCCAAACACCAGACCCCCAAGTGTCTTGACCCCATGCCGTGGCTGTGGTGAGGGACTCGGTGACGCTGACTTCGTAGGTGGTTTCGCCACCCCAGCCTAGATCGCCCCAAGCATTATCACCCCACCCATTAGCCATATCAGGTCAATGTAGCAGTGTAAGTGACCGCAATTGTGTCGCCAGAAACAACAGCTTTAGAACTAGAAAAGTCTCCAGCGGAGAACAATGTTCCAGTTGTTGAGTCTTTAGTTGCGCTACCACCAATGTTGATAAAGCAACCTGCGACCGTGCCAGTGCTGGTAATAGAGAACGACACCGCAGAAGATGTAGTCTTGCTACCAGCAGAAGCCGCGCTAAATGATGGCGTAGGACGGTTACCTGAGTATGTGGGAGCGTTAGCCAAACCAACCTCTAACCAGCTTGCGTGAGAAGCTTGCGTGTCGGCTACAACCGCTGTACCTGTACCTTTAAGACCCATTACAACTGCGCCGCCAGCGGTATTACCCAGCGTGGTGTCCAGTGTAAAGTTCTTGCCTACAGTCGTAACCAAGTTCTCAATGTCATCGGCCCACTTAACAAAACCATCTACGCTGTAGCAAACAGCGGTGTAGTGGCCTTGAATAGACATTGTGTCTTCAGGCATTGTGTTGTATTTAGTTGTAGCTTGCACCATGTCGGTGGCGGTCATTTTGTCGATAGTCATGGTGACTCCTTAGTTAGAAGAACGAATCAATGCCGCCGTTGCTGTGTTAGCAGGCATTGTGATGGTGAAATTGGATGAAGTTTTGTCAGACCCAAAGTCCAACACGGCAATAGACTTATTACCCTGAGTAACGTTGTAGATCAGAGCACAACGAGCCGTCACGGATGCGTTAAACACCACATCGGCAAAATCTACATAAGCCGTATACCCAGAAGAGTTAATGGTTACGCCAGTCAGGGTTACACCCCCCGCAACGTATCCTGTACCCGTTACCTCTGCGGCGGTCGTGTAAACAGTGGTTGCTTCGTTTAAATCAGCATTAGCCGTATACAGGGCGATCTTTAACGTATTGGTAGATAGGTTATGAACGCCTGTATATAGCTCTGTTTTAAAGCTAGTCGTTTGGGTTTGGACAATACTGCTCATGACACAGGAACCCTCACCTGACCGTCACGATAAGCATCCATGCGTTGCTTGCCATCACCCAAGTTCTTGAGGAGTGCAATAGCCTGAACGTACCGTTCTTGGTACAGTTTGTACATACCGTCTTCTGGTGCGCTCTTCATGTATGTTCCTGCTTCGGCTAACGTGCCATACAGTAACGCAGAGTCAAAGTTATCACCCAACCATGTGGTTGTTGTGGTGCAGATTGACTCTGGGTAGTAGTAATAATGAAGTTCTGCGTTGTAGTTGGCATCTGGCGTTGGGCCAAGGATGAACGACAACTCATTAACGTTTGCTGACTGTGGGCCAAAAATGGCGTAATGCTTAGGCTTTCCTGTGGTCGCAGGGTTAGGATATGCATCACGCATGAAGTTCACATCCTTGTTAAGCAAGTAAAGGTAATCACCCGTGCCTGAGGCTGGGTATATGGCAAGACTATACGTTGACAGAAAGTCTTCTGGACAAGCCAAGTACTTATTACCCGTAGCCAATACGCCCGTTACGTTCTTACGCAAGTTGGCAATCTGCACCGTGTTATAGATGCGTTGCTCCGCCTGCTTGATCATCGTATTGATGGTCGTCGTATCGAACGTGTTCTGCGTGTAATCAGTTACAGCGGCAACAAGTTGAGCGTATGTCAGTGCCATTGTTTAAACCTTAAGCCATCGGGCCACGAGCCATCAAACCTTTAGTCGCCGCACCTGTGCCGCGAACTTTGATGCCAGTTGTCTTGGGTTGCTCATCACCAGCAGACTTGCTGAAAGCACCAACGCTCATATCAAGCGTATCAAGCTTGCTACGATTAGGTTCTTTGCCGGGATTGGTAGAAGCTTTAACTTCTTTACCAGTCATAGTGTGTGGCTTGGCATAGACTGCGGCATCGCCAACTTCTTTGCCCATCATTTTCTTGCTATATGTAGCCATGATTAGCCTCGCTTCTGATTCATTGCACGGGCTAAGTTACGACCGACCTTACGCATTTCCATGCCTGTAACGCCAGCAGTCTTCTTGCCGCCCATGATTTCTTTTGCGGTCGGGCCACTATTGCCTAAGTTTTTGCCCTCGGTTTTGCCCTTTTTAGCAATGCCGTCGGCTGATCTTGTGTATGCCATGTTTAAACTCCTTAAGATACCTGTACTGTACCAACAAATGTGGTTGCCACCAAATAGTTTGGTGTCATACCAGCATCAAAATTACTGGCTCCGCCAACCGGATTCCAGCCCCACTGAATGTCCCGAGAACCACCAGTTACAAATCCACCACTTGGACTATCCACAGGATAAAGTTGTAGACCGTTTGTACCAGCCGTTACATACGTTGTGTCTCTGCGTGGGTTACGCAAAGCCTGAGGATCTTCTACAGGGAATGTTCCCAACATTAACTGAGGTTGATCTGGATCCCAGCATTCATGGCAAACCAACAATTGATACTTGCGTTGCTTAATGATCTCAGTCTTAAGCGTCTTAAGTAAAAACTGCTGACCACAGCGATCACACATTGCAATCGCTTTTTTGCCAGAAGCAAAACGATTACTCATTAGGATCCACCGATATACATCTGACGGGGCACAAACCTAGATGGGGCTTTCTCCCTGTCTTCCCCTGCCGCTATCTCAAATGTCTCATCATAGATTTGCTTAAGCATTTGAATGCGAGGCATTAAATCTGGTGTCTTAATTGCAATGTGGTATGCCAATCCAGCAACCAAGCATGGCAAGAAACGGAAGTTCATGTCTGCGGTTTCTACACCAGCGCCAGCATCCTGAACCCGGCGCAGTCTCCAGTACACAAACTGATACGGGGTGCTGTTATCTGGCGTAGGCCAGAGAGTTACCGCAGGTAACTGAGGAACATAGATTGCAGTCCCAGTTGTATGAGCGGCGGCAGTTGTATTGTTCTGACCACGGTACACACCACCAAGGGTATTGCCTGTGACGTAGGTGTAGTAGATATCTTCAGAATCAATACGGATAAAACCAGAGCCTGCTAACCCAACCACCGTGTTAAGCGTGATCGTGTCCGCCGTGGAGGTGATGGTTCCAGATAACGTCGAAGACGTTGGGTTAACCTGTCCAGAAAGCCTTTGAATCCAGACTTGGATAGGTCTTGCTTGTTGGAGCTTGTTTGGGATGGTTGCATAGGTAGAAACACTAATACGGCTGATGGTTAAGTCTGCCTGTGTAGAAGCTGTATTCTGCCCTGTACGGATAACATGCTCTAACAGGTCAATGGTATCCACTGGCAGGGCGTATGTAGGCAATCCCGCAGTCAGGTTAATAAACCCCTGCTCCATCGTCCACATGTTAATACCTTTGTTCTGCCACTCAATGGTCATTAGGTTCATTGACCTACGTGCTGTACGCAAGTCATAGCCTGAACGCATTTCCCGGCCAGCCCTCTCCCACGCTTCCTCGGCAATCTCCGTGAAGTCCATATTGAATAGGGTTGAGCCGGTAGTGGTCATCTAAATCCTGCCGTTTTCTTTGCTATTGTTTTGGGTTGGGCTACAAACTGTTTGCCAGATGCTTTACCGGCACGTTTGGCTTTGGTTGTAGCCGCATATTCTTGCGGAGATAAAGACTTAATAGCCGCTTCAGGCAAATATCTCTCACCCGTCTTGCTAGACGGTTTACCAGACTTGGTGCGCCACTTCTGGTCGCCCCAGTCTTTAAGAGACTTTTGCGGTGCTTTCATTTGTAACCACCGCCTGCGGCTTTGTAGCGTTTAGCCATTAACTGAGCCTTACGAGCCGACCACTGGCCTGCGCCTGTGCCCTGTACTGCGGCGGCTTTAACGCTGTTAAAGATCCGTTTACGTAACTCAGGCTTGGTGTAGTTGCCAGATTCATTTACTTTGGACTTTACTTTGCCACCTTCAGCAAATCGGTGTGTCAACTTAACACCACCGCCTTGTACCCCAGCGCCACGTTTATCCATCTTTGCATCTAGATAAGCCTGCAAAGAAGTGTTTTTATCCAATTGTTTTTCGGCAGTTAAACGACCAGCCAGTTCTTTTGCATTTTTATCCAAGTTTAAACGTGGATTTTCAACGCCAAACTTAACCGCTTCTTCTTTCTCTTTGTCAGATACAGACCCACCCATATCAAACTGAGTAAAGTCAGTGTCATCCCTTCGGGCTTTTTTAGAGCCTTTTGGCATTTTGCTTGGGAGAACGGCTCCCATTCCACGACTTGCCATCATGGTTAGCACTTCCCGCCGTAGTTCATTTTAATCATTGTGCCCTTGGTTTTACCTTTGGTTGCACAACCATCAGCACGTTTAGACGCAGAAGAAACTTTGCCACCATTAGCGTAGCCCATGTCGCTAATTTTCTTACGATCTTTAGCGTCTTTAGCCTCTTGGATAGATTCTTGCATTGCGTCAAAGTTAGCTGGCTTTTCAATACCGCGAGACTCACGCTTCATTTCAGCTTCAGCTTCGCGCTTGTCTTTGCCAGCATTTTTCTTTTTTTCTTCAACTTCAGCCACTCTTTTTATACCGTAAAGACCGGAACCCATCATACCTGCGGCAAGAGCTGGAAAACCAAGTGGAAATGCCATATTAAACTCCTTAACAAATTTTGCCACGGGTCTTGCCTTTAGTGGCAATACCATCGGCACGACGAGAGGCTGAACTTACAGAACCACCACTAGCATAAGATCCTTTTTCGGCCTTTTCTTTTTGCTCTCTTGCTTTACGTTTTGCTGGTGTTTCAAGGTTGCTGAAGTAATCAGCAACAGATGAACCCGCGCCTTTAACTTTTTCAGATGCAGATTTTATATTGGCAATATTTTCCGGCGTAAAAATCTCTTTAGACTTACCTTTAGGTGCGCTAGGGGGTGGAGCGGCAGGCTTTGCTTTTTCCGCTGGCGCTTTTTCAGCCTTAACGCTTCTTGGGTTATCCGCTTCCATCATTTCTTCTGTGTAGCGTTGGACATAAGCTGGCGCTTTAGGCGCTGAGTCAATCTTGCTTTCAGTTTTTGATGCAGAAGGTTTAGGAGCGGTTGGCTTGGGGGCTGTCTTTCTTGGATTGTCAGCTTCCATGATTGCTTCTGGATTACGTGGGCGGTTTGCATAGTCTTCAGCAACACTTGCATCACCGGATGGTTGACGCATACCTTGCCTTCTACCCTCTGCAAAAATAGGATTAGGGTATGCAGGTGGGCGAACCACAGGCCTAGGTCTTTCAACTTCGGCGGGAGTTGCGGCAGGCATTTCTGAGCGTCCACGGCCAGCACCGAAGCGTTTGTATGCCTCAGAGCTAGGATCGTCTATATTGCCCATGCGTAAACGCTGGAAGAAGCCTACATCATCACCTTTAGATGCCGTAAGGCCAGCCTCTTTGTCGGCGGCCTCTTTAGGATCAACTGCTCCGCTAATTTCGCCGCCACCTTCGTAGCGTTTAAACTTCATAGGTTTTTTCATGATTAATCCTTAGCAGTATCTGCCGCCTTTAGACATCTTAACCATTGCACCTTTGGTTTTACCCTTTGATGCAACACCATCACGGCTAGGAGCCGCTGTTTTTACTGCGCCCATTTTGGATGGAGCCATGCCGCCTTTAGCAAGCTTGGTCATAGGCTGACCTTTGTGCAAACGGCCTTCGTGTTTATTCACAGCCTTTTGCATCATGCCTTTGTCCATTTTTACGTCTGAATGTTTCATATCGCCACCTTTAGAAAATTTACGGCCCTTGTCAGCCGCTGAAAAATCTTTCCCCACGGACTGTGGGACTCCTGCTTTCTTGGCGAACGATGGGTTATGAGCCACCGCTTCCATGAAATTGTGTTGCTTTTTACTTACGCTCGGCATCGTCAGCCTTTTTGAATAAGCTGGTCAATCTTTGCTTCAAGCTTGTTAAAGCGTTGGTCAATGTGGTTCGTAATTCGATCCACTTCTGCTTGAGTAACGTTATCACGGGCAACCTCCTCACGGGTTTTGTTCAACAGGATAGTGACACGAGCCAGTTCCCTGAACTTTTCATTCGTCATGTAGCCAAGCAATCCGATTACAAGAGTAAGGATTGCTGACCATGCGGTGTTTAAATCTAGCATTTCCACCTCGCAAGAGAAGCCGCCTTACGAGTAGGCCTACCTTTTTCATCTTTCATAGGCCCGGGCATTCCTGACATCCGAGCACAAAAGGAATCTTTCCTTGCACCACCTTGAGGTTGTGGAGCTTTTAAATTACTGCCTGTTGCGGCATTGTATTTGGCTCGGCCTTTGGCCGTCAGTCCAGCACCTTTTGATGCTGGTAATTTCTCACCACGGCCAATAGCCAATGATGGGCCTTTTTTCTTTGGAGTTGCTTTAGCCATTTACAACTTTCAGTTTGGAATGATAGATATTCTCAAGCATTGGCATTACAACTTCTTCACGGAAGTTGCGCTCAAACACTTCTTGACCTACGTGAGGTAGGCTAATGTCCACATCTATGTATACGGTAAAGCCCATCTGCGTTGCTCTATCGCAGAACAAGTAGTCTTCACCAACATACTTACCGTCCACAATGGCAAAGTCAAACACTGCCGACATCTTCTCTGTTGGGGACTTCTCGTAAGTCCATTCTGGATGTGCAAATACCATCTGCTCAATGACATGACGCTGGATTAACATGAACCCCGTAGGTGCACGTTTTAAACGCATCAAAGAGCCTTTGAACTCTAAGTCGCCACTGTCGTCAAAGTAAACATCCGCAAAGAACTTAGCGTCCTTAGCTCTGCGTGGGTATGCGCCAGCAGTTATATCCATGCCACCACTTTGGGCCATCAAACGCATGATGTCGTCTGGCGTGACGATTACATCCGCATCAATAAACAGAAGCTCTGTGCAGTCTGTCTTTAAGAATTCGTGTACCAAGGCATTACGTGCCATGGTAATGATTGAGCAATTAGACAAATCAGACAACGTGACGGCCACACCAAGACTCATTGCTTTGGGCATTAACTGCGCCAGAGCAAATGCGGTCTTGATGTTTAGCTTGCCGTCATAGGCTGGAATGCCTATAAACAGCTTACGCCCCGTCAATGTTGCCTGTTTTGTTTCAGCCATAATAAATATTAGCGGAAAGTAAGTTACTCATGTTTAAGTAGATACCGTTTCTAACAAGTATCCCTTCTCCGGGAATGAACGCAAAATTACCAAACAAGTCAGCCGCACCAGTGTCGTAGCTGGCAATCCATAGTGATGAATATGTTGCCGCTGTTCCACCAGCTATAGTTCCAGAGTTAATGTCTGTAACTGTAAAAGTGTCTGCGCCTGTACGTGTGATTGAGTAATTACCGTTTGTGCCGGATGATCCACTTGCTGTTGCAAAAGCCAACCCAACTACATCCCCAGTAACCAACCCGTGAGCCACCTTTGTAACTGTAATAACTGCGGCAGTTCTTGCGTATGTAGCAGAAACAGGTGCAGTAACAGTATCAAAAATGTCCAGCGTTCCAGCCGTAGCCGTGCCAACCATAGATATGGCTCTAAGACGGTTTCGCCCTAACACCGCAAAACCTGAGTTGTTAAGGTGTCCTGATTTAACGTCTGTTTGCATCATAATTAATCTCCTTGTAAACGGGGGCCGAAGCCCCCTAGATCAATTAAGCAGATGCTGGGAATTGATTGCCGTCAGAGTTGGCAACAGTGTAGATGATTGTGTACTGAACAGTACCAGCAGTCACTGCGGCAACAGTTGGGGTCATTGTGGCAACAATTTTTACGTCTGTTGCGCCAACACCAGCACCGTTAGGAGAAGCAGTAGTAGCCGCACCAGACCAGTTAGCTAACTTAGTAGAGGCGTTACTAACAGCGGCACGACCTTGAGATGTAACGTCTGTAGAAGACCAATACAAGTTGGCTGTAGAACCATCACCGATTTGTACGTTAGCGGCTGTAGAGCCGGTAAACGCAACCAAAGTGTCGATGTGGATGAACTGAATTTGAGCGCCAGCAGGCAACACGCAAATGGTGTCAGTAGTCGCGGAAGCGGCTTGCCCAGCGTAGTTCTTTTTAAATGTTTGAGAAACCATGGTTGCACCACAGTTTTCAATAGTACCAACAGTAGTGCCGGTTGTGTTACGGACAGTGCCCAAGAGCCAAGGGCCAAGGTGAGTTGCGAATCCCATGATGTTTTCCTTCATGCAGTTAAAGGCGTATCAATCTTGCATGTTGTCTGCCGGGACAGTTTGATACACCGGAAAGCCCGGATTAATATGTTTATACCACTACGTTTAAACCAATGCAACAAAAAAGGGAGCCGAAGCTCCCTTTTTCTTTTCGTCAATTAGGACGAACCGGGTGAACCAAAGATACCCAATGGATCTGACACGCCGAAGCTATAACGCTCACGGGCTTTGTAACGAACGTTACCTGTGTCAAAGTCACCGTCCATGCCTGTAGACATGGGGGTACGCACGAAGTGCTTCAGACCGTTAGGAACGTCAGTTAACAAGAACCAAGCGTTTGTGTCGGTCAAGAAGTGGTTAACGCAATATCCTTCAGGGATAGAGCCGTTGTTCTTCAATGCATTGATATCGTTGTCGGTTGTGCCAACACGCAATTCAGTCTCAAGGAGACGAGTTGCAACGAACATCAATGAAGGAGGAACCACCAATTTCTTGGGTTTAGCGGCAATCAGCAAACTGCGCTCGTCTGTCCAAGCGGCGATCTGAATAACAGCGTTTTCCAACGATGTTTCATTCAAGTCAGCGCCTGTAGTAGGACGATTGCTGTTAGTACCACCGGAAACCAAGGGGTGAGCAGTAGAGCAAAGCACCACGCCGTCGCCATAAGTAGGGCCACCAGTGAAAGCGTTGTTCAGGACGTAAGCGGCCTTAACTTGCTTTGTGTAGGACATACCACGGGCCAAAGCCTTGGTGTAACGTGAAGACAAAGAGTCATACAAGTTATCTTCCACAGCTTCCTCTGTGATGGAGAAGCCCATCGCAATGGTTTCGTGGGTGTAACGTGCAGTCCAAGCTTCCTGTGCATTGTCATAAGCGATGGCAGAACCCTCGTTTTTGACAGGAGCGGCAGAGAAACCAGACAGTTTCGTCTCTTCTTCAAAGCTACGCTCAGATGTCTCTGTTTCGTAGATCTCTTTGTGCTCTTCGCCGTATTTGGCGTACTCCAGACCGAACAATGCGTTCAGACCGGGGAGCAACTCTTTAAGTAGTTGTGCGCGTGAAATAGCCATGGTAAGTTACTCCTTAAATGCCGGTAGTACTGTTGTACTGAGCCGTGTTGAATTTAACGAGAAACTCGTAATATGTTGTGGCGGCTACGTTGGCATTGCCAGTCGCAGTATCGGGCACAACGTCAACAACACGAACGGGAAGCGTATTGGTGGTGTTGGCGGAAGAACCGTCAATACCATAATACGAGTCACCTGTGGTGGTGGAACCAACTGTTGCAACCAAAGCCACGTTAGAACCAACAATCGCACGGCTATAAGCAGTGGGAGTAGTTCCGGCGGCAACAGTAGCGCAGACCTTGAACAGAGCACTAGGATCATCCACAACAAAGGCAAAAGCCATGTTTGTAGACGTAGAGACTGCCGCAGGATAGTACTGCTGGAACGTAGGTTGACTCAACGAATTGATGTAGTTACATCCAACTAACACACCAACAATGTTACCTGAGTCAGTTGTACTAGCGGCGACAATGTAGCCGTTAGTGTCAACCTTAACGGTGTCACCGTTCAGGATTGCTGTTGCGTAAGCAGGCGCGATTGGGATTTGACGGATCGCTCCGGCGTAGGGTAGACCATCCAGTCGGTTGACTGGCTTGAAACCATACGTCTTATCAATGGTAGGGTATGCCATCTATAGACTCCAAAAAGTTAAACACCTTTACCGAAAGTGACCGTGGACTTACGTTCTTTGAACATAGGCATCCTCGGATCGTTCTCTCGCATGTAAGTATTGTCCACTGACTGCATTTGCGCTTCCGCTTGTTGGCGGTAGTAAGCATCACGCTGTTCAGTAAACTCTACTGGGGTTTTGCAAAGCAACAAACCTCCCACTTCGATACTGTCCGGGAACCTTGCCGTTGTGGCATTGAACAGACGTATCTCGGGGTGATCGGAAGCCTTAACAGGTTCCCAGCCCTCGGCAAGCTTTGAGGAATAGTTCGTGGCATCATCTTTTCCTTGCACTGCAATCCGAATCCAGCGAAACGCATAACCATCCTCCGGGTTGGGATCAGGTAGTAGTTTTGGCGGCATCCATTGCTTTGGACGCTCCGAAACTTCGCGGGTACTCAGGTCACGGCCTGTACGAGCAGATTTTTCCATTTTCATTTCCTCATTTCATTTGCAACCGCACGGGCATACTGTTCATTTGTCAGTCCTAACCGTTTGGCGAGATTCACTTGTGACTGCGTAAGTACGATCTTTTTAGGCGCTGTACTACGGGTTGCAGGTGAAACAACATTGGATTTGGTACGTTGAGGTTTCGCATCAACGGACTCCCCGACTCCAATTTGGTCGGGAAATCTTTCGCGGATGTCAGTGTCTATACGTTTATAGTATTCGTCACTGCCAACCCGTACACCACTCTCCACAAGCTCTTCATGCAACCCTAAGGCGTATGAAGTCATCCGTTTGTTACTACCGAACCATCGATTTTGGTCTTGCCATGCAGATAGTTTTTCGTCCACGGGTGCAGGCTGTGGAGCCTGTTGTGTGATTTGTACAGGAGTTTCTTCTTCCTGTAAAGGGGTAGGCTTAAAATTATTTACTTTATCTGCGCGGATCTTAGCGGTAGTGAGTGCTTCCTGAGCATCCAATAGCTTATCTGCGTCTCCAGATTCGTAGGCTTCCTTGTAGAGGCGCTTGGCCTCTTCAATTTCGCCAGTAATAACTTTCTTAGCCTGCTCCAGTAGAACAGTCTGTCCCTGATTAACAGAACCTTTGAGCTTTTTGTTCTCCTCAACCATAGATTGGGCGAACTTAATTGCTTCGTCTTTCTCTCGTTGAGCGGCTTCCTTAGCTCTGCGTTCCTCGTGGTAGCCCTTGGTAAAGTGTTTAAACCTATTCTTTACGCTCTCTGAATAGGTTGCCAACTCTTCCTCCGTGGGATCCTGCGGGGGTTCAGCCATGGGCGTTCTGTACTTGTCTTCTTCGGGGGTATCGTCTACCACCTCAATTTCAGGTTCAGCCTCTACAACTTTACCGCCCTTACGAGAGTTCTCTTCCTTTTCATCAGGGAACTCAAATTCGGTCTTTTCAATTTCAGCCATGATTTCTCCTTAAGTTGGACGTTGGATGCCACGGGGGTCTTGAACCACCGCCTGCACTGAGTCGTCATTAATGAGTCTCCACTCCGTACCGTGAATCTTCATGCGGGTTCCCGTGTTAGGACGTACTAACACAAAGTCTCCCACCTTACAGGACGGGCCAGAAGGGAATCGGGCTTTATCTGCAAAAGCATCGGGGCCAATCTTAGCTACAAATAACACGGGGGAAAGAAGCTCCTCGTGGTAAATCGCAGTTGCAGATTTAAGGATCCCTGTTTCGCTGAACTCTTCTTCTGCTTTGGGAAGCATACAGAGGAGGTGGTAAGTGGCCGGATCGGGCACTTGTTTAGCTTTCTCTTCGATGGAGGTGTTAAGCACTCCACTCAGATCCACCGCACTAACATCAAAGTCAGTCATCTTCATACTCTTTCGTTTTTCGCACAAGGTCAGCAATTTCATACTGCGCGGTTTGCAGACCTCGGATATTGCCGCACAGTTCTTTGTAGTGATCGTGGGATTTAGCACCACCCTCACTGACAATCTGAATCAACTGCTTGAGGTGTTCTTCAAGCTTCTTGTTTAAACTTTCAAGCAGAGGATTCATCATTCACCTTTCGGTTTGTTGTTTGCGTTAAGCATCATTTGAAGAAGTTTTTGTTTAGCTTCAAGATCTTGCTTCTGTTGGTTGTGAGCCAACGCTTGCTGGTGTTCTTCTTGCGCTCGGGTCATTTCTGACTGATGCCTCATAGCTTCCATGGCAATCTCCTGTTGCTGGCGCTGTGCGGCCATGGCAGGGTCTTCGCCTTGTTTGGTTGCCATATCCTGAGCTTTGAGTTGCAGTTCTGCTTGCTTGATAGCAAGCTCTCCCTGAACCTTCTGAGCCTTGGTTTGAGCATCTTGTTGCTTGATCTGAAGCTCTGCCTGTTGCATCTGCATGACGGGGTCTTGCATTTGTTGTTGGGCTTGTTTCTGAGCCGCTTCGTTCTTGTTGATCTGGAGCAACTGAGCCGCCGCCTGAGCAACCAACTTGGACAACTGAACTTCAATGTCCTCTGGCATTTCAATGTTGGGCTTAGGTAAGGTGACACCCAGACGTTGCTCAATCTTGGAGCGGTACTGGAACGCAATGTGTTCCGCTACGTGCGCCATGATTGCGGCCTGCATCTGTTGAGCCATGGGGTTTTGCCCCATTTGCCCCATGACCATGGGATCCTGCATCATGGATGTATGTACAGCTATGTGTGCATCATGATCCTGATAGATGAAGGCTTTGGTTGGTTTACCTGTAAGGAATGCCATGTTCTCGGAGATAGGATCTCTGGGGGTCATGTCATCGTCTATAGGAACTAACTTGTCTGCGTTCTTGATACCTAGAACCTCAATCATCTGGCGGTGCAAGATGGGCAGGTTGTAGATCTGAGGAGCACCTTGAGCCAACTGAATCACAGCTTGATACTGCATGATCCTTTGAGCCATCGTTGCGCTGTTAGGATCTGATACGGGAATGACATCCACCATGTCATAGTCAGAGCGTTTAGCCTGTGGCGTTCCTGCAACAGGTGTGTACTCATAGGACTCTGGGGTGTAGTCTCTGATGATTGACTTAAGGAGTTTAAACTCTTGTTTCATTGAGTAATGAACACGAGCCTGCACCGCAGACATTGTCTTAAGCTGGCGCTCAAGCAAAGCCAAAGTCGTACCTACAGGGGCGTTGGCAGACATATCGCTGATGTTCATATCTGCGATTGATCCAAGTCTCCGGCCTTCGTCTGTGATCTGGTTTAAGAGAGCCAAGAGAACCTGAGAGGGTTCCTTGTATGGCAGAGCCATGATGTTCTCTTTGACTGACCCACTGGGTACGTCCACATCTCGGAACTCACCGGGATTGATTGGGGTATCGTCATCCTTGATCCTTAGACCACGGGTCTTCAATCCACCGGGCAGATTAGACAGAGTACCTGCGTCTACGAGTTGACGAATGATAGATGTGCCTGCACGGGCGTAACCACCGATCAGGTGAATTAGACCCAGACCATAAGCACCAAATCCGGGTACATAGGTGTACTGGACAAAATGCTGGCGCTTTAAACGGTGCTCATCATCTTCATCCCAGTTACGTCGGACAGCAAGAATTTTTGTAGTCCCACGCTCCAAGGTAATGACGTAGGGAAGAGCAATCCCATCCTCATCCTCATAACCCGGTAAGTCGTAGTCTACGTGGATCTCATAAATCTGGTAGCGGTCATCATCCGATAGGTTGTAGCCTTGGTCTTCGGCTTTCTTCTTCTCTACGTCCGTGTAGAACTGGAGAGGATCTCCGAGGTCTTCATCCAGATAGAAACCTGAAACCTGAAGCTTGCGGATATCGTTCTTGGTCTTACGCATGATGTGCGTCACACGCTCGGAGGTCATGGCACTAGAAGCACCGTAGGGGATGATCACATCTTCAGCAGGGATAAAGATGGATGCCTGACGACCCATAGAAGGATCGTAGTAAACCTTCTTGAATGCCGCTCCGGCCAGACCTAGGGAGTACAGCATTCTTTCATGCTCAGGACGGTACTCAGGCATACCTTCCGTGAGCTTGTAGTTCATGTCGTCTTTGACACGCTCCGCCGCCTCTTCTTTAAGTTTATCAATTGCGCCAATGATCTCTGTCTTAACGGGGCCTTGAGCCGGGAATGTCTCAATAATAGTCTCACTTTGGAAACGGACAGCGGCTTCTGTAAGGACGGTCGAAAATACGCCACAGGCTCCAAGCCAAGGCTCTGTCCTTTCTTCATATTTCATCCCCAAAACATCTAGACCTTTGACGTACATATCAACCCAGTCTTTTCTGGAATTAATATCTGCGTCCACCATTTCAATCAGATCACTGGCAATCTTCTGAAGTTCCCCTGCGTCCATGTATTCTGCGAGGTTGTCGCTAAAGCCTTCTTCCTCTTCCTCGGGCATCATGTCGATCTCGATGCCGTCCATGTTTAAACGCACCCCTTCTGGGTTCTCTATTTCAATCTCGATGACTGGTGTGTCGTCAAGCTCTAGGGCGTTTAAACCCATAGGGGCTTGGCTCAATGATTGTTCAATACTCATAATGTTCCTTAGTAGTAAGCTACTTTTCTGCGGTAGTTAATAGGCTCATCTTCTTCATCTGAGTCGATGGAGATGAAGCCCCCCAGTCGAAACCGCATCAAAGCCTGACTGCTTGAGTCCACAAGGTCGTCATGATCTCCGTTAGGAAAGGAAGCGAGTTCATCCATCACTTCTTCTGCCCATCGGGTATCGGGACACCAGACCATGCCGGACTCAAACAAAGCAGAGATTGCGTTTACACGCGATATCTTATCGTTTCCTTTACCCGGCGTATACTCTGCAATAGGAATTCCCATCTTCCGCATCTCATAGATCAAAGGAGCGCCAGCCGCTCTCTTCTCAATGATCAACGTGTCTGGTTCAAACTCTTTGTATAGATCTAAAGCTCTGCGTTTGAGTTCAGGGAACTCCATACGCTCCTTCATTGCGTCCAGAAGAATGATGTTTGGCTTTAGATCACCAGTTTTATTGGGGTGTTGGAATACACCCCAAGTTGTACAGGCTGAATAGTCGGCTCGGTTGTTCTTTTCAAAGGCAGTGTCCCAAGATTGGATGATGTATTCACATGAAGGAGGGTGTTTCTCCTCCCAGATCTGCCAATGTTCCCGTTTAACAATCGCACCTTCTTCAGATGTGGGGTTTTGTTGGTACTGAGCTTCCCATTTAGAGACTGGAAGCTCTGATTTCAGGGCTTCTAAGGCTGTTTTAGACCAAAATCCGGGCCATAAAGGGTTCCCATTGGGCATAATCGCCGGAAAATCAATGATTTCCCACTGATCTACGCCATCTTTGCCTGAATTCTTAAGGATTTGGCCTGTTAAGTCCCTCTTAGACCACCGAGTCATCACAATAATAATTGCGCCACCGGGTTGTAAACGCTGACGAGGGCCAGATGTGTACCACTCATACACATTATCAAAGACTGCGGGGTTACCTTGCTTGGCTTCCTGCTCTGAATGGGGGTCGTCAATGATTAAAAGATCAGCGCCCTTACCTGTAACAGCGCCGCCAACACCGATAGCAAAGTAATCGCCACCCACATGAGTATTCCAGCGACCAGCGGCCTTTGAATCGCTCGACAGCTTAGTCTGAAATACCTTTTGATACTGTTCTGATGAAACAAGATTCCTAACCTTTCGTCCAAAGCCCGTAGCAAGTTCTGCGGTGTGTGCAGTCTGAATAATCTTCTTATGCGGGAACTTCCCCAAAAACCACGCAGGTAAAAGAAAAGAAGCAAACTCAGACTTGGTATGCCTAGGAGGCATGTTAACGATTAACCGCTTAAGTTCTCCACGGGCAACTCTCTCAAAAGCATCTGCCATCACCTTGTGATGGCTTCCAGAGATAAAGATAGGCCACATCTGGGTAACGAAGTACAGGAATGATTCTTTGGATCTCTCAACCTTGTCCATCTCCAGTAGGGCTTGGATCTTTGCCCTGTTGTCTGGAGAAGCCTTAGGAACCATCTCTAAGTACTTCTGGATCTCTGCGTGGGTTAAGAGGCTCATAGACGTACCACTTCACGTACGCTTGTATCGACCAACTTGATTGAATGAAACTTATATGGACGGACGGTCAGGTGACCGTCTTCCTTTAGTCTATGGACAATCCTGTGGACATTTGACTTAGAACTCAATCCAATTCCTTTGGCTATAACTTCATAAGACGGAGGTACACCATGCAACCTAATGTATGCACGGATGAAGTCTAAAACTAACTGTCTGCGCTTGCTCATTCATTTCCCGGGAACACATATGAGGGCACACTGCCCAGATCAGTGACTAGCCGTCCAGTTGGGTTGTCATCCACAATGTGCCTTCATATAAGTTCTAAGCTCCTTCAATCCACCTACACGGACATCATCAATAAAAACCTGAGGTACTTCCTCAGAATGGTTGTACTTAAGCCACAACCTAGCATCATTGTTCTGCGTGATGTCATATTCCAAGAACTCAAGGTTGTTAGACTTAAGCAAGCTCTCTGCGTTTAAACAGTCTTCACAACCGGGCTTCGTGTAAACAGTGATGTCCATGATGATCTCCTTAATCTAAGTTTAAACGCATATGCGAACGTTCGCAAGGGGTAATTTAAAAATATATATAGGGGTGGGGGTGGACGATTTGGAAATGAAGGGGGGGTGTTTCCTATATAGAACGTAACCGTTTGTGTGGATTCGAGCGTAATAGGCGGAGGGGTGTCGCATCGCACCAAGTGGCTCTCGGGGGGCGGTGGGGTCAGCCTAATCTGCGTTTACACGCCCCTCATGCACACCTGCATCTGGCTCTGGTGTACTGTTTAAACGGGTCATGCTCTTGGCATCTACATCTAGCACATTGACCTTGCCCTGCTCTAGTAACTTGATGTGCCCTGCAAGTTCTCGCTTCAATTGGTCTGCGGTGATCACTGCTTTGTCTGCTACATCTGTAGGTGTAAACAGGCCACAGGCCTTGCCCATCAGTTCCAGTGCTCTCAGTCTTGATGACTCTGTTTGAGCGTCCTTGCTTAGTGCAAGCAACCCCTTCAACACATACCTCTTGGACGCTGAGATGTCCTCACTCAGGTGTTCTATGGTTTCAGCCCATGCATCCTTCAGAGCATGTTTGACCCTTGGGTCATTCATCAGCTTGTTGGCTGATGCACTGATGCTTGCATCTGATCCTGTGTCATTGGCATATGCATCCCTATAGGCTTGCCTTAAGCTTTTCCCTCTGATAACTCCCTGAGTGAACATCACTTGCCTTGGACTCAGAGGTTTAGGTCTTGGTGTACCTGATCCTTTATGTACTCCATCCTTTCTTAGCTTAGGACTCTCTGCGGCATGGGCTAACTGTTCCGCTTCGCTCAGGTCTGCGAGGCCGTCATCACCCTCCCAATCCCCGTCATGTTGCAGTGCATCATCCAACTCCCGCCTGTACTCATTCACGTTGACCTTGCTCATGTTTAAACACCCCCGAATGTTAGTAACCGCAAACATAACCATCCACTCATGTATGGACACCCACTGTTCCCATTATACAGGTTATCCACAGGTTATCAACCCCTGTGGATAAGTCCCAAAGTTATCCACAGGTTATTCATTTTGGTGCAGTTAGGGTTTACCCACGTTATCCACAGCAGTCGGAAAGTTATCCACACAAAATGTGGACAAAATAGGGGTAGTTATCCACAAAATAAGGGTAAACCCTATGGCCTCTAGAATCGATTTTAAGACCCCTACAAGCGTCCGTTTTGGTTTTAAGCACCCCTACCCTACCCCAACCCGTTTTGAACGATCCTGAGCCGTTCTGAGCGTTTTTTAATACTTTTGGTCAGAGTATTACTTTGCCCTCAAAGTGAATACTTATCACTACTTAGGGTTTGTCCCTATGAAAATAATTGTGTTTGCCTGTCAACGAATACTAGTACACTAGCGTTGAACCACTTGTAAGCACTAGTGTTTACACGTTACGGGATTACCGCTTTGATCCACTGACCCGTGAGGGCAAAGAACAGTGAGTAGTGCAGATCCTCCAACCTAGTAGGTGATCGGACTTGCTAGGGCTAAGAGTTTAGCCTGTAGCCCACAGGGTTACGGGGTGCGCTTTTGCACTCTATATAGAAAGCTTCTATGCAGAAATTAATCAACGCCTACAAGGCCAACCCCACGTTGGAAAATGCCAAGCGAGTCTTTATGTATGAATGGCAACATACCTTTGCTTCCATCTTGCTCAGTCTTGATGATCAAGCACTGCTTCAGCAAATCATTGCCCGTCACAACAAGGGAGAGTAAACATGTATACCGCACAAATTGACCGCCATGGCAACATCATTGTTTGCAAGGGTGAAGTAGAACGCTCAGGCTATCAGATCTTTTGTTGGGGCACGTATAACGATTGCCTTAACCGCAAGGTCAATCCCCCCTCTGACCAACCCGCCCGTTGGCATACCCGTTCCAACGGCCAACCCCTCGACACCGAGGAATGAACTGTCAGCGTGATGCACCTTGCACGGGTGCATTGCAGTGCTAGTTCGCACTACCTTAGAAAGGACATCATGAGAGCAAAAATACTTGTGACTTGGCGGGACAACCGCAAGCATTTTGGGTTTAAGTTGCCGACTGTACGCAACGATTTTTGCGAGATCACTCGCACCATCACCCTAGAGGCTGACCCCTCGGGTGTTTATGAGGATGGCCAATGGGGCTACATCACGGCCAACGGCAACAAGGTAAGGGTGTATCACTCTGATTTTGATGTCAAGCCCGAGGATGCCACTTGGCAAATTTGGAGTTAAGTTTTGACTGTGATGCCCCCTTGCACGGGGGTATTGCAGTAGGAATTTCCCTACTGTTTTGGAGATCAACCATGACCCTTGCTTCTATCCATGCCAACCGAGAGGAATGGCTCAATGCCGCAGTCGATGAACTGCGTCCGTTCTTTTCAATGCGTGGTTACACGCTACCCGCTGAGATTCGGGTTGCCTGTGCCTACCCTACCAATGCAAAACGCTCAGGCTTCAAGGTGCTTGGCGAAACCATCCCTAATACCAATTCGGCTGATGGTCATTGGGAGATCTACATCTCCCCCATTCTCGATGCCCCCTCTAAGGTGACCGAGACTCTCATCTCTCAACTGTGCCGCACCGCCAAGGGTGCGTACGCCATCACCAATCAGGCTTACGCCAAGGTTGCCGAGGCCGTCCACATTGTGCCCAATGGCACTCCCTCTAGCCCGTTCAAAGAGGTGACGCACGGCTCTGCCTTTGACATGAACTATCAGGACATCATCGACTCACTGGGTGTCTATCCCCATGCCAAGGTTGATGTCTCCATTCACAAGAGCCAAGGCACTCGCATGTTGCTTGCCCGTTGCCCTACGTGCCAATGCAGTATTCGCATGACCGCCAAGTGGGTATACAACGCCCATGGTGATGTCGAACTGCCAACGTGCAGATGCGGTGATATGTTCGCCCTTGCCTGACCCCCGTTTAAACACATTAGAGAGAATGAAAATGACTAAATCCTTGACTACAAAAGAACGCCTATTGTCTGTGCCCATAGGCAAAATCGTTGGTGCTACTACCTCCCATGGTGCACCCTCCCACTTGAACACCAAGCTTGACCGAGTCAATTGGCTTGCTGATCAGATCGACAACGGCCATCTGACCTTTGACCAAGTGCAGAATGCCACGCCTGTGATCAACGCCCCTGTGACCATTGACACCGCCCGTGTCGATGCCTTGGAGGCCGTTGCCAATCGTGCCCATGGCTACGCCTTGCAAGGCCTTGATGCTACCCGTGCCCTAGAGGGTTCGGTCATGTCTGTGGCGGGTGACATTGCCAACGTGCGTATCACCCTTGATCAGATCGCCAAGGTTCAAGCGTCCTCGATGGTTGACGATTCAAAGGTTGCCGCTGATGTCGCCTCCGCCATTGCCAAGGCCTTCGCCCCGTTTAAACAGGCCGTCATTGATGCGGGTGCACAGGATGCAATTGCCTCTGCTACAGGTGCTACGGTGATTGACCGCAAGACCGTGCTTGATGCTTTCGGTGTTGATGTACGTGATACCAGTGGCAAGCACCTGTACGTGGACATTTGGAATGCCCCCGATACACCCCCCGTTGACCCCAATTTCGTATGGTCAGAGGGCATCTTGCAGTACTTGTTGTTGGCTCAGGACAAGGGTGAGAACCTGTGGTTTGGAGGCGAAAAGGGTACAGGCAAGAGCGAGACGGCCAAGCAGTTTGCCGCCCGTACAGGCCGTTCATTCACCCGTATCAACTTTCACAAGTACACCACAACCGAGGACTACATTGGCTCGGTTGGCCTTGAGGGCGGTGCTACAGTGTTTAAACGTGGTGCGTTCCTGACCGCCTTTACCGCCCCGTCAACTGTGATCTTGCTCGATGAGATCAGCAACTGTGATGCGGGTGAACTCGCCCCCCTCAACGGCCTGTTGGAAGTGAACAGTGCAGTCAACATCGGAGGCCAACCTCAGCGCAGAGCGCAAGGTGTCCTAGTGTTTGCCGCTGACAATACCCTGACCAACGGTGACTCCACAGGCCGTTATACGGGTACTAGACAGATGAATTCCTCATTGGCAGACAGGTTTTCCCATGTCGTCCAGTTTGAATTCCTGTCCCGTGACCAAGAGGTTGAAGCCCTTGTGCGTCATACAGGTTGCCATCAGGCCTTGGCTACGCACGTAGTCAGGGCAATCAATGCCGCTAGGGCAAAGGTTGAAACTGGTGACATCATCGATGCCCCATCGATCCGCTCTGCGCTTGCATTCATTCGAGGCCTGTCTGTCCTCAGTGTTGACCAAGCTTGGCACTCTGCCATTACCGCTCGGCAACCCGCTGAGTCCCGTGCCGCCCTTGATGCAATCAAGGCCGCTTACATCAACAAAACCGATATCGCCTCTTGGCTCTGAAAGGATCATCATGATCAAAGCAAAATACTTCGGATGGGAATTCAAACCCGCCCTCACTGCGGCCATCCACAAGATCGCCTCTGACCTCGGCCTCGGCACTGTCAAGGTGACCTTCCGTGCTGACATCCCCACTGCGGCCATCAACCGCCAAGGTCAGATCTACATCACCAACATTGCCGATGATGCAGTGCTGACCCATGCAGATCTAGAGCGGTTCACAGGCTTCGCCCTGCATGAGTTGCTCCACTGGAAGTACACAAACTTCAATGCCATCGACACCGCTCAGGTCAGCTACTTGCTCCAACTGCACAATGCCCTTGAAGATGCGTTCATTGAGAACACCGCCATTGAGAATGAATTGACAGGCAATGTCGAACACTTGCTCACTGTGCTGATCGATGGCATGGCGACTGAGGCACTCGCTGAGGTGACCGATTGGTCTGACCCCCGTCAGTACCCTTTCGTTCTCGCAGTGTATGCACGTAAGCATGGCATGGTGATCATCCCCTTGGCTAAGGGTTTGAAGCCCATCTTTGATGCGGCTTGTGTACGTTTAAACAGATGCCAATCAACCCGTGACACATGGGACTTGGCCGTGTGGTTGTTTGCTCAGTTGTGCAATGAGTTGCCCGTACAACCTCCCGTACAACCTGAGCCTCCCGTTCAGCCCCCCACTAATCCGACTGATGAGCCTAGTGATCAGCCCGACAACGGCAACCCCTCAGATGATGAGGGCGGTGATCAGGATGGCGATACCCCTACAAAGGGCGGAAAGCCCCCTACAAGCCCCGCAGATGAGGGGGATGGGGGTGAGGACGTAGGTGATGCCAAGTCGCCTGTAAAGGACGTTAAAGAGAAGCCCAATGGTGCAAAGCACAAGACCATTGTCAAGCCCCGCTCAACCGAGCCAACCGCTGATGTCGGTGAGTCCTCTAAGTCAGGCGGCTCAACTGGTGAGTGGTCAATCAAAGAGAACGGCTATCACTTAGGTAACCGCAAGTGGACAGTCACTGTTTAAGGAACAATATGATCCCCGCAAAACTTCGCTTTGAGATCCGCAAGATGTTTGAAAACTCAGGCACTGAGGAATTCAACATCAACCGCAAACAGGGTTCACTCAACGTGAACGCCTTAGCCAACATCGGCCATACTGACCGCCTGTTTAAACGTAGGGCTGAGGTTGCAGGTACTGACTCAGCGGTGACTGTGGTCATCGACTGCTCAGGCTCTATGGATGGTGAGCGTATGCAGAATGCAGTCAACGTCTGCTACGCCTTGCTGACCACGCTCTCACAGGCGGGTGTCGCTACCTCTGTGGTGACGTTCTCAGGTATCGTGTCTGTCCTTAAACCATGGAATATGCCCTACCAAAAGACCAAGCCACTGCTTGAACATCTTGATGCCTCGGGCGGCACAAACGACTATGCCGCAGTGAACTTCGCCCACGGCCTGTTACACCGCAGATCTGAGGCACGTAAGGTCTGCTTCGTTCTGACCGATGGCGAGGGTAGCCCTAAGGCAACCCATGACCAGTGCCTGTCAGGTTCACGCCTTGGCATCACGACCATCGGCATCGGCATCCAAGAGAACGTGTCCCATGTCTACCCCAATGCAGTACGGGTTGACAAGCTTGAGGACATGGGCACTGTTGCATTCACCAAGCTGAAGCTTGCCGCCTGAGGGGGGTTACCCCTCACCCTTAAAAAGAAACCAGTTGATTGGAGAGAACAAATGAAAATTGAATTTATTAGCGGCTCTGAAATGCAGAGTGAAATTATTGAAACCATGCAGACCTTAATGTGGTTGGCGACTAAGGAAATATCTATGCCGCCAAAACAAATTGAGGAACTGAGAGTCAAAGCAGATGCTTTGATTGAGAAGTTTCAAAGTGACTTTGCCGTCTATTAACACGTTTAAACAGGAGAGAACCATGGTAATTATGCCCAACGATCCCCGTGCCATCCGTGGCAATTTCAACCGCCCACGCACCAATAAATTGGTCAACGTGGTGACCAAGCAAGTGGACACATGGGGCGAACCCTGTGATCACTATGAGGCGGGTTGCCCCGTCTGTGAGGCTTGGAAACTATTTGACAAGAACTTTGCCGCCCCGTCAGTCGATGAGGTTATGGCAGTAATTAAAACACTACGTTTAAACACAGGAGAAACCAAATGAAACAAATGAACCAAATGATTTTGAACATCGGCTTTGATGCGGGAGAAAACTGGCAAGAGGCCTTGGCCGATGCCTTGCTTGGCATTCAAGCAGTTGTGCGTGAGAGTGAAAAGTTGCGTATTGCTGACACCCTTGACGGCAACAACTTCACCGCCTCATACACCCTATTCGGAGAACTCAAATGAACGAAAAGATCTACGCATACCTGACCAAGTTACGTGCCAGTGGCCGCATCAACATGATGCACTCAGGCAAGTACTTGGAGCGGGAGTTTGGCCTGACCCGTGCTGAGGCAAAGACCGCAGTACTTCACTGGATGACTACGTTTAAACGGGAGAAAACAAATGCTTGAGATTATCAAAACCAATGACGGGTACATGGTGCAAAAGGATGGTGAGGATTACATCTGTGATGCCAATGGTGACAACCTGTGGGACACCTATGAGGCGGCTGAGGCGGTGTTCTACGGCCATGCGTATACGCCATCCAATCAGATCATTAGAGATGCAGTGGGCAAGGCACTTAACAAGCCCAAGACCTTCAAGGTATGGGCACGTAGTGTCTCGCACGTATACGCCCTAATTGAGGCGGCAAGTTATGAGGAGGCATGGGAAAAGGCCAAGGACATGGACGGGTCAGATTTCATCGACTCAGGCCATGGTGATTGGGACTTAGTAAGCACCGAGGAGGTGACCAATGAATGACCAAGAACGAATTGTCTACCTCACTGCGGCACTTAAGAACCTGACCCTGTCTGCTGATCGATACATCGATGATGGTACGTGGGTTGAGCATCTCGCACTGGACGTAGAGTTTGCAAAGGGTGTTCTTAAGGCAACACGTTTAAACACAGTAGACCAAGGCATCAGGGATGCCGTAGGCAAATTAATTACAGGAGAGAAACAATGAAAAAATTTAAAGTCCCATATGTTCGCATTGAACACCAAGTTACTTTTTTTGAAATAGAAGCAGAAGATGAGGAATCCGCTGAAGAAAAAGCGAGAGAACTTTACAGTGGTAGTGATCAAGAATTTAATTATGAAGTAGTTCATGCGGAAGAATTTATTCAAGACATTGAGGAAATCAAATGAACCACACACTATGGCAAAAACTTGAGCGGGTCTTACTGCTCATCGGCCTGATCGTTTTAATGCTTGACTTGTTTTACTGGAGGCCATAATGTTTAAACATACAACATCTCACCCTTGGACTTTGGGCGGTTCGGGTCTTACTGTGTGGGGCTACGAGCAACAATATGGTAGACCTTTGGTTGTGAACTGTGACGCAAAGAATGAGCGTATATCCATGCCAACCGCAACAAAACGTGCCAACGCCCGTTTGATTAGCATAGCCCCGCAGATGTATGAGATCATTGAGCGACTAGGCACTGATGAGGCCAAGGCCTTGGTGCGTTACATGGAAAGGGATGATCATGAGGGTAACTAACCTGACCGAGGAGGAAATCGAAAAACTCAGCACGGCCTATCAATCCCTTATCCGATGGATACATGACAACGCCATTGACGGGGAAAGCACCATGAGTATGTTGTTCAAAGCGGCTATGACCATTGCCGTGTCCAACAACGTGCCTAGGGATGAGGTTATATCCGTGGCGGGGACGATCTATGACATGGAGAAGTTCTACCATCCAACTGCTGAGGATATCCACTGATGGGGGTCAAGGCCATCACTCAATCAGATCCTACGTTCCTTAAGACAGTCTACAAGCATGACTCACTGGTTGACCTAGTCAACCATGAGCGGTTCGTTGACATTGGGGAAAGGTACATTGTCTACAACCACAAAATGTGGCGTGTCTACAAGATGGGAAAGGATAGAAACCCACGCCTATGTGGATACTTTACGAACCTACACCTCGCAGTCGCCAACGCAAATTAAAAGGAAAGAAAAGGGAAGCTTCGGCTTCCTTTTTTTTGGTCTGCTGTGGTGCGTTTAAACGTACCCCAGGTTTGCCTGAAGCCCGCTGTGGCGTTTAAACATTGCCCGCTGTACGGCGTAAACGTTTAAACAGGTATGCTGGATATAAACTTTTTTATGCTGGGTAAATTTCTTTACCTTGTTTAAACAACATCCACAAAGATCGGTGTCCGTTCACCTACATACGCACCCATGACATTGAACTCCACATACTCCATGACTTCCATGATGTCATCATTGCCTATCAACTTGGCTACGGCCTCGCATACCTTGTTGTAGTCGTATGCAATGACATCCTCCTGTCCGATCCTGTGAGCCACCCCGATGATGGCCTCATCGTATTCGGGTTCGCTGAGGAATAAAAACTCTCTATCGCCATAGTCCTCTGAGATTTCCTCCCGCTTGTTTAAACGTGGGGGTAGCTCGTGTTGTGAGCTAGGTGTTGAGCTTAAGTCGTTTAAACGGCCCGAGCTTTCAAGCTCGTCCGATGAGCTACCTGTTGGGTTGTTTAAATCAGAATGCATCTAGGTTCTCCGAGTAAGTGCCTGAGGTTTTGTTATACAACATTGATGTTTCACCTTGTGTGCCGACCCATCTGTATCGGCACTTCCATACTGCGATCTCTACGTGGTGATCCCTCCTGTGGACTGTCACCCCACAATCGGTCTTTGCCCACCAAGCCATCGACCCTGCTATCGACATCCCATCGGGGCGGGGTTGCTCCGTGCCTTGACGGGTGATCTTAGACGGGTGAGCAACGAACCATGTATGGACATCATGGGACTTGCAGAACTTCTGTACCCTCGTCAGCATATCGCTGATGGCATTTGTCTCTGTGCCGTCACCCCTTGGCAGTTCAATGTAGTTGTAAGGGTCAATGACCAACCCCCGTACACCCATCCTCTTGACCGCTACCCGTGCCCGTTCAAGTATTGAATCCAGTGTGCTTGGTTCTTCGCCATTGGTGTCGATGAACAGGAAATGATCCTTAACGAATTTAAACGCATTGTCCCGCTCCTGCTCGGTCATCCTGTCCCGACCCTCAAAGAATCTGCGCTTGGTATAGATCTCCATCAACCTACTGATGTGAACCTCAGGTTGATTCTCAAACGAACAGACGGCAAACTTCCAATCATGGGCACGGGCTAGGTTGACCATGATCTGATCCACAAAGTTGGACTTACCTGAGGACGGGTAGCCTGTGACCACAGTCAACTGACTCGGTGCTACTGTATAGATCTCATCGACCGACTGATATCCTGTTGAGAATCCCTTCCCTGTTCCCTTCGAGTAAAGATCGTTTAAACGGTCAAAGAACACCCCAGCATCGCTGATTCCCGAGATCGGGTACGCCACTGCGGCATCGACCACCGCCTGTACCGCCCCTGTCCGTGACGGGTCATCGAGGTGAACCTCGTTTAAATCCTTCTTGGCAAACTTAGCCAGCCTGCATTTCTCTTTACCAATCCTTCGGGCTAACTCTTCGGCTAAGGCTTGCCCCGCAGTGTCCTGATCTGTGGCTAGGACTACGTAAGGAGCGGCATCGAATACCTCACGGGCATTCCATACATACGCAAATCTTTTGTCTTCTGACGGCAACACCTTCCCGTCTGCCACCTTGATGGGTGCTCCACTTGGAACGCTGACCACGTTGGTGATGCCTAACTCCATGAGGGTTAGGCAATCTATCTCACCTTCTACGATGATGATAGGTTCTCCCTTGACGACCTGATCGATGCCAAAGAAATCATGTGCACCGCCTGAGTCTTGGGTAAAGTCTTTCTCAGGGAATGATCGGTACTTGGCGGCAACCAGTGCACCATTGCGGAAGTAAGGAAAGCCTATGGCATCTGCGTTTCTGCCTAGCTTGCCAAAGAACTTCTCTGCGGCAAACAGTTTCATTTTGTCTGCGGTCTGAGAGGAGATCCCTCGTTGCTCAAGCCATGCGTAATGCGTAGCTTGTAGCTTGTTTGATATGACTATGGGGTTGGGTACGGCTGACAATTTTCTCTCCTGTTGTGGTTGGACTGAGCCGCTCGTCTGACAGTGATGACAGTGAAAGACCACTGCCCCGTCATCTTTACGGGTCAGGGTCATATCTTTCTGATTGGATTTTCTACGCTCGGTAGAACAATACGGGCAAGCTACCCGTGTAGAGTCATGGAAATGGAACTGATCTACAAACTCAGCATTCATTTCATTGCGCCAGAGGACGTTCGTTTAAACGATCTATTCTTCCCCGGGGACTCTAATCGCACACCATCTGCGTTTGATCCACCTTTAGACAATGCCTTGACATGGGCAACGTCCTTACCTTGACGGGTCACACCCTTGGCATCAAGCTTACGCCTAGCCTTCTGACGTTCCATGCGGTTCTCATGTTCGCCTCGTTCTTTTTGGGTTTGGTATTCTTGCTTATAGTTTCGTGTCATCTTGTTCCCCTAGGATGTAGACGCTTTGATTGCGTCCGGATAGTTTGGATCTGCGCTCTCCGATCTTAACAATCTGCCCCGATCTTCTCAATGGGGCAAACCTAGGTTGGATGCTATGAACCCTTCGGTGTGGGAGTAGGGCAACAACCTCATCGTAGATTGCCCCGTCCGGATGTTTGGATATAGCCCACATAACTTCTTGCTCAACCTTGCCGATGTTTAAATACACTGCGGCGGCGTGACTTGTTGATGGATCCGTGCTACGTGATTTGGGATCATGAGGCTCGGGGAATAGGCTGAACTGATCGTTCATATCGCCCTCCATTCCCGCTCGGGTCTTTTGGAATCTGACTTGACTGTGAAGCCAGTTAGTTCTACAAGGTTCATCCTTTGAAGCAAGGGCAATGCCCTTGAACATTGGTTGACATCCAAGCCTGTTCTTCTGCCTATGCCATCCTTGCCCAGTGGGCCGTTTAGCTTGAGACAGTTATAAATAATTGCATGATGCCCTGTTAGTTCGGGCGTTTCTTTATTGATCATTCTCTTACTCCTTTTGTTTTAAAGTTCTAGTTCAATTTGCTCCGGAGGTGTGTAGCTTTCAATAGGTATTCCTTTGTCTAGTTGGTTAATAATATCTTCCTGTGTGGCGACTCGTATTGTCATAATCCCTAATGACACATGCGCTATCGCTTGTCTGCGGTTGGATGCACGGATCAGTCTGACCTGATCACCTACGCCTATCGTGTAAACACGTTGCTTCATGTGTTGCGCTCCCTGAGTTTTTGTTCTGCCCATTCCACCGCCATTTCCCATACTTGGGCTTCTGCGGTGTTAAATAACAAACCATTCTCAAGCACACGCTTGCCGTCTCGTTCTTCGGCAGTCAGGCCAACCCATGCGCGTTGTGTATACAAAGGCAACACCTGACCAAGCGGTGTAAACAAAGAGCAGTCTTGATCTGTACTGACCATGCCGTTGGTTGGGTCGTACCATGCTATTGGTTTATCCATTGTTCTTCTCCTTGAGTTTGGCTTCAATGGCGGCGGCAAATTCAAAACGATTTGCGTAGGGCATTGTGTTGCTCAGTGCAAATACTTCATCCTCTGTCAGGCCAACCCAACGGCTATTGTCCGGTGCTTTGTACTCACTGAAATGCTTTGAAAATTCTGCAAACATTTCTTTTGTCATTGGATTGCTCATGCTTTGCCCCTGTTTAAATACCAATGCCATCTGCGTTGTTTTGCAATGATTCGGAGCGTATGCCGGACATATTGCTCAATCGTAATCTCTGCCTTTTCTAGATACCGGATTTCCGTCTGCGTCAGGATGATCCGACCGACCTTGTTCTGCCCCCTGACTTTCCTTACATACATGTTCTCTCCCTCATAAGCGCCCCTTGTCGGGGCTTTTGATTATTTTCACCCAAAGACCCCCCTACCCCACGCATGGAGTACGGAGGAGTTTGGTTTCACCGCCTAACGGCATCTGCATGTCAGCGTTAGCTGAACCCCTATGCTTGCAGACTCGACCAGCACCGTGGATTGTTCGGGAACTGCCCCCTAGCCTTACGGCATACCACGTAACCCTTTGCTTCCACGCAGGCAGATATCTACCCCTTAGTAACGTCTGGAGTACGGTTGTGTATTGCGGGGGGAGGAGGAACTAGGACTGCTCACATGTAGCAGTGTTTTCAAAACATTTACCGTCACAGTGGCGCTAACCCACTGCACAATCCTAGTCCCAAAAACAAAAAGCCACTTACAACTGCCCCGTTGCGGTTCCCCAAACGGGGCGAGGCATGTGTAAATGGCTTCCTAGTGTTGACCGCAACGACAACAATTGCACTGTATCACAACTTATTGGTAGGTTGTCAAGTGTTTAAGTACTTATTGCCGAAAATATTTTAGGTACGTCTCGGCGGGTTTTGTTTAAACAGTTACGCCGGGTTGGCCAGCAAACCCCGGGAGAATGGTTTAAACTACATGCTGACAGACTACTTTGCAGTTGCCTGTCTCATTCTCTCTCCTGTTGGAGTTAGCCCTTCTGAGTACGCTTGGAGGGGCTTTTTTTTGGGTGCACCTCAGGCATCTTTTCAATGATCATCTCTGTACGGGGCGACTCAGGATCTAGATGCCAGTAGGTATGCCTCTCTTTAACCTGACGGTCGTTTACATAAACCAATCCTTGAAGCAAGTCTAAAATCAAGCTCTCATCTAAGTCGGGTCGTCGTGATGCGTAGTAGATATGCATGGTGATCCTTAGATCACCCGTCATCAACACGGCTAATGGTTTGCACTGTTGCCTAAATACATCAGAGTAGCTTAATGCTTTAGCAGACTTAATGAGCCTAGACATACCACCGTAGTGTACAACTCTACGAGAATTTGCTTTAGAAGCTGGCTCACCAAAAATAATTTGTGATAGCACTTGCAATTCTGTGATAACATCACTATCATTGATATTCGTACTCATAACAACCTTAGGACAAGAGATGAAGATAACCAACAAGCAGAACCTACCCGCACCGTTAGTAGCTTTGCTCTCTAGGAACTACTACAGTAAGGGTGCATCACAGTATAGCGTAACTGAATTAATGTCACCACCAAAGATTAGAAGGTTACGAGAACAGTACGATGCAGACATGGAGATTGATGTTACCAAGATGATTGCTTCTCAGCTAGGCACATTCATGCACGGCAAGCTTGAGGCTAAGGAAGTTGAGGGCTACACCAACGAGGAGCGCATCTTTACTGAGATTGATGGCGTGGTGATCAGCGGTGCGATTGACCTACAGAAGCACGTAGATGGCGGAGTTGTAATCATCGATTACAAGTTTGTTAAGGCGTGGTCAGTCAAGCAAGGCAAGGATGACTGGATGACGCAGTTGAACATTTACAAATGGCTTGTGGAGACTGTCAAGGGTACGCCTGTGGTAGGCCTACAGATCTGTGCCATCGTCAAGGATTACTCCCCGCACGACACCTCAGAGGGCTATCCACAAGCCGAGGCAATCATGATTGACATCCCAATGTGGGACTCAGTCCAAACCGAGACGTATGTCAGGGAGCGTTTAAACATGCACCGCAATGCCAAGGTGCACCATGAGTTTGGTGAGGACTTACAACCCTGTACCGATGAAGAACGGTGGATGAGCGAAACCACCTACGCAGTGAAGAGAGAGGGTCGCAAGACTGCGATCCGTGTATTTAAAACTATAGATGAAGCCACAGAGTTGGCAGAAAAGGAAAAAGGCTATGTCGAAACGAGATCAGGCGAACCCAAGCGATGCACCGGAGACTTCTGCGGGGTCAGCAAGTGGTGCAGTCAATACCAAGGAGAACTCAATGTCCCCGCATGATTTATTAAAGATCAACGTCAATGATCACACCGAGAAGAAGAACGGCTTAACGTACCTGTCGTGGGCGTGGGCGTGGGCTGAGGCTTTGAAGGCCGATAAGAATGCAACCTTTGATGTGCAGACCTTTGAGGGTAAACCCTATATGGATGTCAATGGCACAGGATTGGTATGGGTCACAGTCACCCTGTTCGGTCAGCCCCGCACCTGTATGTTGCCCGTCATGGACTACAAGAACAAACCCATCCTTAACCCCGATGCGTTTGCCGTTAACACGGCCATCATGCGATGCATGACCAAAGCCCTTGCGCTTCATGGTTTGGGCATTTATATCTATGCGGGTCAGGACTTGCCGGAAGATGATGGGAAAACGGCTCCTACGCCACAGGCAACGGCTCCAATGGGCGAACTAACCCGCAAGGAAGATGGCCCTAAGTACGAAAAGATTGTGGCTAAGGTTGCGCCTAAGAACCCACCCCCAGTTTTAAAGACTATTCAGCCCACCGAGTGGGATCCATCGGACGAGAGCCGCAAGTTCTTTGCCGAATCAATGATTGAGTGGACATCCCACTGTGACTCAGTAGCAGGTTTAAACAGCTACTGGAAGAGCAATGAGCTTCAGCTTGACTCGCTGAAGGTTACGCACCCTCCCCTGTACGAGGAGGTTTTATCCCGCTTCAAGACATTGAAGCTTCAACTAACTGAGGAAACAAAATGACATACCAAAAGAAAGCATATAGCAAGCCCTTTGAGGAGCGACCTGACTCCGGTAATCTTCATGCCAGTCAGATTAAGAAGACGGCTGAATCCCCCGATTACTGGGGAACGATTGCCATCAATCTTAAAGACTTGACCAACATCAAGACTGAGAACGGTTTGACCGTGATTAAGTTATCCGGATGGAAACGTGTCAGCGAAACCAACGGCAAGACTTACTTGTCATTGGCAGTCAACCGTTGGGTTCCTGAGGAACAGGCCGGAACCCGTCAAGAGAACCAAGCGCAGAGTCACCCTGACGACTCAGACGTACCCTTTTAAACCCCAAGGAGAGAGAAATGTTATCTAAAAAAATTCGTGAGTACAAATTAGCCAACCCTAACGCCAAACCTAAAGAGATTGCCGAGGCAGTGGGATGCAAAGTTCCTTATGTGTATCAAGCACTGAAGTTTAAATCTGCAAAAGATCCAAAGGTTAAGCCGGAACCCAAGCCAACCGATGGTCAGCAGATACTGCGTAAAGAGATTACCCGTTTAAACGAGGAGATTACGAAGTACAAGAACCTGACCAAGTTCCAAGAAGACAGGATTGCTTTCTTGGCAAGCAAGGTAAAGGACTTGAGATTGCACCACGAAGGCCTTGAGTACGTCATCTCTTACCTTGAGTCACGCCTTGGAATTGCGAGCAAAGATGATGGCGCTACAGTTTGAAGCCCGTAAGGTTGCGTTAAAGCAAGACCGTACAGGTTTTGTTTTAACCATCGCTATCCACCCTGACGAAGTTCCCGAGGAGTTAATGCGGGACTTTGTTGGGGCTAGATATGGTTGTGCCTTTGTCCGGATACAGGACGATGAATCAGCAACACCATACAGTAACCGAGTAGCTAAAGCGGGGATGCTTTGCCGCAACCCTGACTTCCAAGAGTTTTTGCTGTGCGACAACGAAACAGATACCGCGCACATGTTGTGTAAACGGTGCGGGGTTGAGTCACGCACAGAGCTTAATGGAAACGCAGATGCTAAATATAAGTTTGACTTGCTACTCCATGAGTTTGAGTCCATAAGGAAAAACAATGACCCCTTCTAAAAAACTAAAACCGTTTATGACTTACATAGACGATGCAGACTACGTAAAACTACGTAAGTTTGCTAAGACTAAGAAACTAACCATGGCTCAGGTTCTGCGGGAGGGATTGTCTATGCGGGTAGCGGTAGATAACCCCTACCTACAAGGTTTTAATGAGGGGCTAGATGCTTCCATCAAGATCATTAGCGGTCACCATGCGGCACAGATGAGGTTCCCGTCAGGGCAGTCATTTGCAGACCTGATGACGGACGAGATCATGAAGCAAAGACTCAGGAGCGAAGATGAAAATCTTAAAAGGTGACAAGAACCAATGCCAAGGTTGCAAGGAATACTTCAATAGCAACGGAGCATTTGAGAAGCACCGTACAGGTGTGTATGGTGTAAACAGAAGATGCAGAACCCCGGAAGAAATGCTGGCTCTGGGGTTCAGTGTAAACGCTAAAGGCTTTTGGATAACCAGCAAACGTCCGGAGCATTTAAACCTAAGGGAGATCGAAGATGCTAACAACTGAACAACTGCGTCGCAAGGCAAGACAGATCTACAACAATGAATTGGCTCCTGAGCATATCAATCGCCACAACCAACGTAAGTGGGTTCGTGCAGTCCTAAGACTTGGCGATCATTGGTTGATTGCTAAACCACTAAGGAGACTTGATGCAATCGAAAGTAATACTTGAGTTTACATACCCTGATGATGAGGACAGTTTACTGTTCGCCATCAAGGGGCCGGAGATGTACAGGGCACTGACAAACATAAAGATGGCAGTAACCGGCGGCTTTAGCACCAAGGCTGATTTAAACGCAGTGCTGGAACGAGTACGAGATTTAACTGACCAAATATTTGAGGAGTTAGGAGAATGACAAACGAAGAACTGTTAGATACGTTTGCCCTTGAAGCTATGAAGGCATCAATTTTGCGTGGAAGTATAGCTAATGCATTTGCATTGTCTGTAGAGTGTTACAACCTTGCGGAGCAAATGCTTATCCGAAGAAAATTAATTCTTGAAGGCAAAAAAGATTCAATATTGTTTAGGCCAATTGATGATTTTGAATTTACGGTTAGATCAATTAATTGTTTAAAAGCAGAGGGAATTTTTACAATTGATCAATTACTGCAACATTCCTCCAGCGATTTATTAAAAATGCCAAACTTAGGGCTTAAAAGTCAAAAGGAAATAATTGACGTATTAGCAATGCATGGCTTAGAACTGAGGAAGCTAATATGACAAACGAAGAGAGAGAGATGGACTTAACACTTGCAGACCTACAGGATGAAAACCGTAGGTTGAAGAGAGTTGAGCAAGCGGCACAGGCCGTTGTCAAATCATTCAGTAATAGTATTGATTACCACACTTGGGATGAAGCCCTTGACAAGCTAGAGGCGGTGCTCAAGGAGAAGAACACATGACAAGCAGAACACATACACCCAAAGATGTAAAAAAGATTGAATCTAACTATGCTTTAAACGTATGGGAGAAGGCGCTGGGGTGGCGCAAGCGGCAGATGATCATGAAGCAACTTGATCCTATATCTAACAAGATACGGAACGACACTTTAGAAGAGGTGGCTAAGGAGTTTGAAGCCATGAAGAACGGTGGAGATACAACTGCAAGCTTTGCAGTCTATGTGCGGAGCCTTAAGAAATGAATGGGTTTGTTAAAAGACAACTAAGTCTAAATAACATACAACCCCAGATGCATCAGTTTAAACAATGCGGTAAATGCCAGCAGGACAAGCCCCCGGAAGGAGGCATCCAGATGAGTTTAAACAAATGGTACTGCGCCGGGTGCTGGGCAAATAGAATTACACGCAAGCCAAAGAATTTCTAGCCAAGTGTGTTTTCCTTGTTACTCGTACTAGCCTTGTAGATGCGACTGTAGAGTAGCGGGATGAGAAGGACTTGGCTATGCGATGATTTTGACCTTCTTATTCCAAAAATAAACTATGACGGGGGGCATAGACGAATCTACTAACCCCCCACTTTATTAAAGGAAAAAAATGCCCAGACCAAAACCTCCTATGCCGCTAAAGGGTAGGCAAGTAAGAATGTCAGACGTAGAGTGGTTGATGTTTTTAGAACTTGGCGGGGCTGATTGGTTAAGGAAATTTGTTAAACAAAAAGCCAAGCTTCCGTTACAACATTACAAGGATCAAAATGAACGAATGCAAAAAGGAATATTGTGACTTCATAGGCAGTAAGGCCTTTGAAGATGACAACGGGTGGAGTTACGAGGTTTGGCAGGCGGCCCAGCAGGCCGCGTTTAAACGACTGTCTACAAGGTTTGCAGGTTATGGAGACATTGATTACACGGGTCATGAGATAGCCCGATATGTAAACTTCTTGGCAAAGCAAGATGTACCGGAGTAGGAAGCTACTGGACATCGTCCGAGAATCACCCTGTCAGATATGCGGGGCGCAGGACGGGACGATAGTGGCCGCTCACTCCAACCAACAACGGGACGGAAAGGGAATGGGCATCAAAGCCCATGACTACAGAATTGCCGCCTTGTGCTACACCTGCCACGCGGATATAGACCAAGGTCAGCGTTTAAACAAGGATGAGAGAAAGGCTGTCTGGGATGAAGCCCATCGCAAAACCATTGGTTGGCTCTTTGACAGGGGTCATCTTATTGTGACAGACCTTTCTTAATCTCTTGGATATTGCTAGTCATAGAGATCAGTGCTTCGTTGATGGTTGACAGTTGTTCCCGCTTCTCATCAGGATCCATCTCCGAGGCACGGATCTTCCTAGCGTTTTCAAGCAATGGCTTCATCTTGGCATCCATATCTGTGATGAACCCACGAGCACCTAAAAGGCTTGCATTTTCTAAACCAAATAGGCGGTGTTTGCCTTCTATGAAGTTAGCAAGTTCTTCACCCTGACCACCCGCCTCAAGGGCGTTGACTGTTCGCACAGTCTCATCAACCGCCTTCTTCAGTTCAAAGTAAGCAGAGACAGATCCCTTGGCTTCAGAGTCAATCATGAACCGTTTGAGGATTGGATACTGCTCAATCCTTAAAGATGGCTTTTGCTTATCGCTCATGGCATCAAAGATTGCATCTATGGTGTTGACCATGTACATACCCATGGTTCCTGTGTACCCCTGAATAATGTGGTCAATCTTGATTGGCGATACGTTTAAAGCCTTACCAACTGTTTCTGCGATCTGCGTTGTATTGGGGCCAACTTGCAAACCGGGCCGAATTCCTTCTAAACCCTGACTGACGATGGGTCGCATCGTAAAGTAAGAGTAGTTAGTGGTTGCTTCCACCAAAGGCAAGACAGTCTGCGGGATGTAGTTAACACCAAAGGTACTACGCAGTGCACGTTCCATAGAGTTGGCTAAGTCTTCACCAGTGTCGTTGCCAAAGGCAAACGCAAGGATACGCTCAGGAATCACTTTAAACAGGACACCCACCTCAAACGGGATAGGTATACGAGCGTTGATCATTGGGAGGATCCAGTTGTTATCCCTGACCTCTTGCTCCTGTTTCTTGTACTCATCATCGTCCTTCATCATGAACCAATACATGGAACTTAATGCCATCATGGTTGCACCACGGATGAGGAAGTTCTTCTGAACCCGTCTTTGATGATCTGTCTTGCTTACACCCGCTGGCCTTGGAGCCATACCAGCGCGGTACAGAACATCTAAACCTTGGATACGTGCGTTTAAAAACGGTATAGCGGCAGTGACGATGCGGATGATTGGAGAACTACCTTTACGGTTAAAGTTCATGACCTCAGCGGCTTGACGGATAGCCTCGGCTTCATTACCTGTACGTTTCATTACATCCTTGTAAACGGCAATACGGGTAGCGGCATCAGATGCTTCTGTGCCTTTCTCAAGGAATCCCCATAGACTTGTGATGGGTCGCAAGGCTCTTTCGCTTTCAGTCTGAGTCTTGGACTTCTTACGAAGATCCTTAGCTAACTCACCGCCACTGGAAACTACGTCCCTAGAGAACTCATAACCACCGATAACACCTGCGTTTACCAACTTCACAAACTCAGGAGAGCGGTTAGCCATTACGCTACCAAAGTTGCGGATAGTATCAATTACAGGAGTCATGTTTGCACCGCTAGTCGCATACGCAGACAAGGAGTCACGCATCATGTTGGCAAGCATAAAGCCGGGATCTTTGGTCACCAAGTTACGGAGCAAGTTGGCAGGGCCAGCCAAGATGCCAAGGAAAGGCATCTCTGGTAGGTTTAAACTCTGCATTGCATCAAACAGCAGGCGGTCAGACACAGCGTAGGAGACGGGGATACCGTTACGCAAAATGGTGACTGTGTTAGGAGCACTGGAGATTTGAGGCAACTGAGACGCAGTGCCCAAGAACAAGGCTTGGTCAATCGCTCTGGTAGCCGCAATGTTCTTCATGCCTGACTGAACAGAAGCCTGTGTGTTTCTTACAACAGTCTCAAGGAAGTCAGCAAGGGGAGCCTCTCCACCCTTGATCTTCTTAGGAGCCTTGACGTTAGCCAAGCTTTGGAAGATATTCGGGCCGAAAGTTTCTTCACCCTCTAGCTGACGGTAGAAAGGAATGTAGTCGGCGTACTTCTTAAAGATCTTGCCCTTCTCAGGGGTAAGTACACCAGTCTTGACCATGTAATCCACATGGCCGTTGTTGTAGTTAATCCAGTCAGCATGGACTTGTTTAAACTCAGGATAGAGAAGCTCTAAGTCCTTGGCAAACTGGATGTCCTTCTTGTCAAACAACTTCTCTTTGCCTTCAGCGTCTAAACGAGTACCCCGTTTAACACCTGAGTAGAACTGGAATGCCCGATAGATGTATGGGTCGCCACGTACAGCCAGCGGCATCAGCAACTCAGTCAAGCCTTTGACAGTACCGTTTAAATCACTGACTGTTGTGTAGCCCTTTTCGTAGACTGGCACACCACCTTTGGAATCTCCATAACCCATGACTGCGGCGGCAATACCTGCGGATGTGTCTGATTGAAGAGCGGCGGCTTCTGCGCTTGCGTCTGCAAGTAGTTCAATGCCACCCATCGCCTGAGCTATCTTCTTATCGTTGACGCTCATCTGGTTGTAACGATTAACTGCACTGGCACGGAACCTAGAGAATGACTCAGGAGAAATGGCGCTCATCATGCGCTCAACAAAGCCTTCTTCTTCACGGACAGTGGTTGTGCCCAAGATACTATCGTTAATGTCTGTACCGTTTTTGGTCTGAGCAATCTGATCAGCAATACTTGGGAAACTTAACTTAGCTCGGGGAGCTTTGTAATCTCCCGGCGACTCTTCCCGTGTAAACGGGAACGGGATAGAGAAGCTTTCACGCAATGCACCCTCTTGGGCGTAAATACGCTCAGGCCAGTTGGCTTGATAATCAAATTTCTCGGGGTCAGTCTGCTCTGACCAACGAATATCGCTACGGATTTCCACAGGCATGGTTTCATAACCAGCCTTTTTAAGTGCCATAGCACGGTGTCTACCCTCATGGCCTGTAACACGCAGATCTTTACCCTCACTGTCCATGTACAGGTATGGAATGCTTGTGAACTTAACACCCTTATCAATTCTGTCGGTAGCTTCAGCCAATTTAGTATCTTGCTTGCCAAGCTTGGCTAGGCCCAAGAAATCATTGATTGGCATGTCAATAAGCTTGTAGCGAGACTTAAAGCCTGTAGATGAGGCATCTGCCAAGGCTTTGCTATCGAATGCTTCATCAGCACTACGCAAGCTATAGCGGATGTCAGGGTTAAATCTGTCAAAGGTTCCTACATTGCCCGTGGCAGACTTAATCTGCGTTGGGCTATAGACTGCAAGGTTTTTGATGCCACCTTCACGAACATAGAAACCATCAAAACCTAATTTGCGGATGGCTTGCTGTACGGTGCGGTTCTCAATCCGTTCCCAATTACCGGTTCGGATACTACCTTCTTCTTTATTGCCAATCCTACGGCCATAGCTGTCGGTACTATTGTTTAACTCATCAACAACTTGCTGTACGTGGGCAGGATTATCGTAATCAAAAGGTTTTTCTGAGTAGACATACACGGGCATAATATTTTGCCCCGTTGTCATGCGACTTTTTAAGACTGCGCCGACATTATTTTTAACAGCCTCAGTAGTTAACGCTTCATTAACTGTACTTGTGTTGAGTCTATTGAACTCTATTTGGGTTATTTCTTGATTATCAAAGGCAAGTTTGATGGCTTCTTTGACCAAGCGTTTTTGCTCGTTTTCCGGCAAAGTATAAAGCAATTCTTTTTTAATGTATTCTTCAGATGCGCTTGAAAAATCTGCGGCAAAATTAGGATCGTCCGTTAAAAATATAGCGCCCGCCTGTTTGGCTCTAAACTCAGAGATGTCCCGTGCAGTGCCGTGGTACATGACTTTTGGCTGACCGGGTTCAACAATCTTTTTACCATCTTCAAAACGTACTGTTGGCTTTGTAACAATCTTGCTATTGCTAAACCACTGTTTAAACTCTGGGGTATCAGGAGCCTGACGCAGGCTAAAGCGCACGTCTTTAGTCTCACCAAACTCACCAGTGTTGCCTGTGGCTGACTTAACTTGGTTGGCATCAAAGACTGCGAGGTTCTTCTTGCCGCCCTCTAATACTTGGAACGAATCAAAGCCCAAGGCCTTCAAGGAGTCTTGAACGTTGGCGCTTTCAATGTATGTCCAATCACCATTTTCTAGGCGAGTAGATAGCTCTTCGGCAGTTTTGTAACCATGTCCATAAACTTGAATGCGGTTGGCATTCTCAGGGCTTGTATAGTTATTAGCCATGTAATCCATGATCTGCTGAACATGATCAGGATTCTCAAAGTCAAAAGGCTTCTCAGCACGTACCCACAATGGATAAATGTATGGCTTTCCTTGTTTCCTACCAAGGCGTTTTAATGCGGCAAAGAATTCCGCATCGTTAGGATTGGGGCTAACAAAGATTGGTCTGCGTTCAGCAAAGATGCTGAACTCATTAGGTGAGCCGTGGTACATAACCACAGGACGACCCTCTTCAGTCAAAACGCTGTCACCAAACCAGCGTTTAAACGCATCAGTTGTAGGCGGGGCTTTGCGGTAGGCCGCTCTTTCTGCGGCTTCGGGTGAACGGAAGAAGCTCTTGAGACTTAGCTTTGGCTTGCTAGTTACATCAGGCTCAATATTAGAATCCGTTGCCCACTCAGGCATCAACCCAATTTTTTGATCTGCGTAAATAGTATCTTCACCAGATGCGGTTTTATTAAATTCAGCATTGGGGCCAAAATTTACGTCTGAGTTTTGTCCCCTTGTGCCAGCAGTCATTGCTCTGGCGGCAAGTGGTGAATACATCCTAACGTGAGACTGGAAGGCGTTCTCTTCACCCTCTGCTCTAAATCCAAAACCTTCCTTAACATGACCATAAAAATCATGCGTTGCTCTAAACACCTCAACTACTCGGGCTTGTCTGCCGGAAATAATAATATCTGTTAAAGCTAAAGCAGGGTTGGTTCTGATTTGTTTTTCAGTAATGGCATCTTTGCCAAAACCACCATCAGCAGGGAAAACGTAAAGATGATTGTTGTTTATAACATCAAGTATTGCATTACGTGGGTTTCCATAAGGATCCCTATTGTTAGGCATAAACTCAATTGTTATGCCCGTTTTAATCATGGCTTCGTATTGAGCAATAGTTTCCTTAGCCCAAGCGTCGTATGCCTCTTTTACATCTGCCGCAAGCGGTCTATTTAACATGCGGGCATATGTATTAGCCAGCAATGTTGAGAATTTTTTATCTAGTTTGTGATAACTAGCCTGTTGGCGATATGGAATTCCCATTTTTTCCGCATACAAAATAGCCGCTTCTCTTGCGGGTATGTAGGGGCCAAATGTAACTTCAACGCCATCAACTTTTACTTTTGCTGGTAATCCTTCAACCGGTTCTTCAAGGTACGGATACTTTGCCCTTGTCTCATCATCCAGTAGTTGTATGTCTCTTCGTACTCTTCGTTGGTCTGGAAGTTCTTGCGCTGAGGCTTTGAGTTTTCCAGTTCTTTGATTTTGTTTTCTAGATCCATACCCTTCTCCTTCTTCAAAATAATTCTTTACGGCCCTAGCTTGTGCCGCTACTAATTCATCAGGGTCGTCATAGTACTCGCCGGGGCTTTGAGTCAAAGTTGTGCTGTCATCCGGATCGTAGGACATGTAAACAACGTCAGGCTCACCATTGTTAAAGGTTGTAAACGTTTGTTTATTCCATCCATCAGGAATGTAGTCTTCATTCCATCTCATGCGGCCAACAGATTTAAACCCGTTGGCATGATAAATTTCCGGAAGGACTGTATCAAATGCGTCAAGCCTTCTACCACCCTCTTGCACCGCAATTTGAAGCGAGGAATACGTAGAGCCTTTATGTGGGGGGCTTGAGAATACAGAAACGATATCGTCATTCTTAAGTGCAAAGCCTGCCTTGCCGTCCTTAGTCGTGAACAAACGCATCTTGGCGTAATCTTCTAAGGGGTATATGTAGACAGCCGCACCATATGGACTAGCGTTTTTAGATGCCTGAATGGCATCTGAATATGTTTCAGCATCCTCATTGCTGATTTCATAGAACACGGGTGACTCATAGCCGTGATCGCTAATGATGTCTTTGAAACCTTGGGTAGGTTTGTATTCAGCTATAGGCTTAACACCTAGAACCCGAATTCCTTCGCTATCTTCAATGCTTCTTCTCGTGTGAGTTTCGGGTTCCGATTCATTGCGTCCTCTATAGGATCGTACGGCTTCTCTGAGGGAGTATTTTGGCCCGTAGTCAGACTTCCCACGAAGTTCCTCAGCGTCCTTGACCGCTCCTCCGGATTCATCCCTTCGGTTAAGTTCTGTATCGAAGACCACACTGGGTCTTGCTCGTCCAGTAGTCTTTCCGGACTGAGCGATGATTGCTTCTTCGTATCCGATGTCATCGGCTTTCCTTCCGCTTAGTTTTTCATAGAGGCGTTTCTCATAATACCAAAGCGCCGCTTGGATGTCAGCTAAAGTTAAATTAATGCCGTCTTTACGCAACATAGTTTGCGCTTTACGGCCTGCGTCATACATGAACTTGCGGTCGGTAGCTGTAAACGGGGCTTCCTCCAGCATCTCAAATTCATTCTTGTAGATGGTGTTAGCCATCTTCTCAAGGTTGTGTTCAAACAACAGTTGGTCGTAGGCGGCTCCGGCTTTGGCTTTAGCTTTCTTAAACCATGCTGGTTTCTTGTCTTTCTTGGCAGGCTCTTTCCCCTTAGCCAAATACTCAAGCTCAGTGCTATAGCCGTATTCCTCGTACTTATTACGCAGGGGAATCGTAGCGGCAATCACCTCATCACGGGTTGCGCTAGGCATTTCCATCATGTCACGGAACTTGTTGATAGACGCTTCAGTTGCCTGAGGAATTAACAAGCCACGCATACGATTGACGGAGCGAGTCCACCACAGATCCATTGTCAGGTAGCCTTCAGAGCCAGAGAGGTTGGCGTAGAACGCACCAAGCTTAGGCCCAAAGTAGACTGCGGCGGCAGGGACAGTCGTGTCCTTGAGGTAGCTACCGTCAGTGTCTTCACCCATCTCACGCAGACGGGCATTCATTTCCTTGACTGTGATCTCCTCTAGGAGAACCTTCTCAAACTTTGTACCGTGCAGATTAAGCAGGTCTTGGATCATCTTGAGGTTGTTCTCAAGAGCCGTAGCTCTACGGTTGCCCATAGCAACCAGAGGCTTACCATCACGCAGTTTGGAATACAGGGTAATGGCGTTATCAATGTTCTTGTTAACTTTCTCGCCATTGGATGTAACTGCCACCAATGCAGAGAATACTGAACGGGCGTGTTTGTTATCGCTCAGTTCAGGGAAGCGGCTTGCCAAACGTTTAACCGCTTTGGGATAATTGTTTGAATACCAACCCAGACCTGTACCCGTTGTGGCTTGAGTGCCTAACTGAAATGCAACCTCATCTGCCATTGCCTTAGCAAGTTGAGTAGATTGCTCTTCGCTCAGGTTGCTTCGATCCATCTGGCCGAAACGATCTATGGTGTATTGGTTTAAAGCACTGGCGATGTCCCGGACATTATTGAATATGCCACGCTTGGCCTTGGTGTTTAAACCAAGATCCTGCTGGGACGCAGTCATGTCCTGCTCCATAAAGTTACGAGTAGACAGCGGCGTGTAAACGGGCTGTTTTTCATCCCCGTAGAAAGCACCAAAGGATGTAAGCGACTTTTTAACCTCTTTGTTTGCCTCGGCAGGCTTAGAAGGCTTGAGTTCACCCTTCTCAATCTTGCCAAAGATATCCTTGTAGGACTCGTAGCCTTGACCATTGAGGTATGACTTGAGGGTGGAGAAGAAATTACGAAGCTTGTTCAGCAACGCATTCAGCATTCCGGGAGGAGCTTTTTCCACATCAAAATCACCAAAGGCATCTGCGATTGCTTCTTCTTCCAACAACTCTTTGATCTTTGCGTCAGACATGACGGCACGGGGAGGTTTGTCAGGGTTGTTCTTATTCCACTCAGCAGGCATTGTTTGATTGACTTCAATGTACGCATCGTAACGGCTGACAATCCGTCCATCGGGCAGTCTAGTCTGGTTACCCTTAAGGTATTTATTTATCCACTCAGCATTAGCCTGACGCTGTAAAGAAGCCCACTGGGCATCAGTAAAGAACCCTAGTTCTTTTAAAGCATGAAGGGCTTCATGACGCATAACCCTGACAGGTTGAGATGCATCAATAGCCAACTGAATAACTTTGGCGGCGTAGGAGCCTTCTGCACCCTGTTCAATGGCATCAACAATCTTTAGGGCTACATCCTGTAGACCGAACCGTCCCAACATAGACTGAAGGGTAGCCTGTGCGGCTTGAAGCTTTTGCGCTTGTTCTGGTGTTCTAGGTTGTGGTGCTGGCGCTGTAGCCCGGCGTTCAATCTCTGCGTTTACACGAGCCTTTAACTTAGGAGACTTGGTCTTTGCCAACTCCTGAATTTCTTTGTCTGACAGGTCTTCAAAGATAGCCTGCTCGGCTTCCTCACGGGTAGCCTTAGTTCCTTTGACAGTCTCACCCTTGGTAACTCGGTAGGTCTTGGGCGTAACCTTCTTAACGCCAACAGGAACAACAGTGACAGGCCTGCTATAGATCTCTTCTTGATTCTTAAGGTCGGCAATGACGGGCATAGCCTCGTCCAGCACAGCTTGGTGCGCTTCTTCTGCGGTCTTGTATGCAGGTGTATCAACCAAGCCGTTGAGTTCAAATTTGTGTAATTCGTTCTCGGACTTAGCAATTTTTTGATCCTGAGCCTTTAAACCTTCTTGCGTTTTCTTAAGTTCAGCCTGTGCAAAACTGTTTAGCTTCTCAGCATGAGCCTCGGCTTTCTCTTGGGTGTCCATAGAGCGAACCTTTTGGTCACCACTCATCACATCATAGGACTCTGCCTGCTCCTCTTCAACACCAACTTCTTCCTGAATGTCGTATCCACTAGGTGTAGAACGTGAGGGAACACTAACTTTATTGCCCTCCGTAACAATGCTTCCGCTCTTGGTTGCATCGTTAAGTAGTGCATTAACAGCAGAACCTTTAAGTCCGGTGGCCGTCTCTACTACCTTGGTAGTTTCCTTAAAACTTAACTCATCCTTACCCACCTCGTCCAACTTGGCGTTTAAACCATCTATGGCCTTGGTAAGTTGCTCAGGGCTGTACCTTGTAGCATTTGTGCCTTCGGGTAGCTCTTGCTTAGTCTCAAATGTGGGAAGCTTTTGCAGGGCTGTAACCGCAGAATGCAACTGGGGTTGAGACATCTGAGCGGGGTCAGAGATGCCAGTTGATCTAAAAAGAAAGTCCCCAAACCCGGGAGCGTTTACATCTACGTTCTTTTCTTCAGCCAGCTTGGTTAGCTGATCAGGCGTGTAAACCTCGGCTGTGTAGCCGGTCTTCTGGGCAATTAATGCGTTTAAAGCACCTGCTTCTTTGGCTTTATCTTTGCCCGGTAAGGCATCAACTACATCATCTAAGCTGTACGTAGTTAGCGTAGGTTTACCTGTTGCTGTCCGGTGCTCGTTTACATATGAGGTTAACTCAGGGCCAAGGTCGGCTTCTGTCAAAGCACCAACGGGGTTCTTAACGACCTCCATCTGCGCGGCAATCTCCGCCCTCTTCTCAGTAGCCCGTTGGATATCCTCAGCTTTACGCTTCTCAAACTCTGCGTTCTTAACGTCCTCAGGATTGATGGTGGGTTTACCACCAGAGATAGCACCTGCACCACCACCGATAAGGCCTGCGCCTAGGGCGGCTTGACCTAAGGTCTGACCTAGTCCGGCAGTGAGACTTTGCTCTGGATTGACATCACGCAAGGCAAGGTTCTGGGTAACTTTACCGCCACCCTCTTCAACCATTTCCTCAGGAATATTCTTAATAGCGCCAGCGATTGCACCTTTGATACGACCTGTACCAAGTCTTTCGCCTGCAAGGGCACGTTCTAGGGCTTGTGCACCGGGTAATTTCTGCGCCAAAAGGGAAATGGCCGCACCACTTGCTCCTGCGGCTCTTGCGAGGTTTAAAGCCTCTGCCGCCGCCTGCGCTTCGGGCATCTTCTTTTCCGTCATCAGGTACTGTTTGATCTCCTCAAAACTACCTGAACCAATGTCTGCGCCCTGTTGGGCGGCTCCAGTGCCAATAGCGGCAGTTGTGCCACGAGATATCTGAGACTTAAGAGCGGCATCTTGAGTTAACTTCAAGGCGGCTTCTGCGGCCTTTTCTTTTGCGGCAGTACCTACAGCGGCCTTAGCGGCGGCTTGAGCGGCACGTAACTCTGCGGCGGCGGCAGGGCCAACACCGGGAATTGCGGCGGCAAGAATAGAAGGGATGGCTTGAGGAACTTGCTCGGCTAGGAATCCAATACCCTGTGTCAAGGGGTTCTTTACAACTTCACCAATCTGAGTGCCTAAGGCCGAAAGAACACCCTTCTTCTCGGCTTCTTCAACCTTACGGGCAGTCTCAAGTTCTTCAGCCTTGAGCTTGGCAGACATCTGCTTCTTGGCGTATTCCTGTAGGTTCTCACCCAAGCCTTGCAGGCCTGTGGTTCCAAAGTCTTTGTCTTTAATAGCTCCCGTAGTCAAGCCATAGATCTGGCCGGGAAACTGGATTAATGAACCAATCCCTGAGGCAAACTTAGCCGCAGGGTCTATAAAAGCTTCGGCAGTTGTACGCTCAAGGGGCTTACCAATACCTTCTTCAAAGGAGAATGTCTTTTCTTTTGGTGTGCCCAACGCTTCTTCAAGCGAGAATTCTTTTGCCATTACAAACTCCTGTTGGGCAATTATTGCTCAAAACCTTTACCGTTCCATTTTGCTGGGCCTTTGGCGGTTTGATAAACAGTACCAACAGTTAATTTATCAGGAGTTGGGCTGGGTGGCAATGGAGTGACTCCACTTGAAGCACTAGGTGCTCCTGATGGGGTTAATAAAGCTTGCGGTAAACCGCCGGAAGCTGGGCCAAGAATTTCTTTTCTTTTTGCTTCAATAGCGGCTTCTTTGTCTAATTTCCACTTGTTGTATTTTTCTACAGACTTAGGATTAGTGGAATTTGCAAGCATAGATTCAGGCTTGGCATCCCAAGCTTTTTCTAGTTTTGCCGCAGTGTCTTCAAAATCCTTAATCTTCCGGGCCTCAAGTTGTTGAGACTTAAGATCGCCGCCTTGGGCAATTAAGAAACCTTGACGTAAAGCTTCTTCTTTGGTGAGATCCTTGTTAGCAGACATAAGCATGTTGGCAACTTGAATACCCACAGCAGGCTGTTTCATGACGGCCAGTTCTTTGAGCTTAAGATCCCTCTCTTGCGCCAGCTTGGCTCTCTTCTCATCATCTCCAGCTACGGCAATCATTGCATCGTACTTCTGCTTGATAGCAGATTCAGCGGCAACGTTACCTGTCTGGAACAGGTCTTTCTTGTATTGATAGCCAGTGTCTGCCTTCCTCTGAGCCAAATCAATCATCTTGTCGGTCAAAGTACTTTGTTCTGTTTCACGAGCTTTTTGCAACGCTTTTTGGCGAGAAGCACCAAGAGCGCCAGATTCAGCAGATGTGCGTCCACCTCCTATGGCAATCTGTTCCAAGTATTCCATCATTGCGTCATAGCCGGGTTTAGGGGCTACAAGCTTGTCTTTACGTGCTTGGTTCTCAGCAATTAAGCGGTCAATCTGCGTTGTGTCTGGAGCACCCACTTCAGCCTTTTGACGATCAATAGCCGCCTGACGTTTGGCTTCCTCGCTTACACGCATTTGCTCACGCAGGAGATCGACTGCGCCTCTTGTGTCTGGAGTCTCCCCGCCTTCAACAAAAGCAACCACGCCTCCGTTGGCATAGGATTCACCTACGTTAGAGGCAAGGCTATCAATGCCACGCTCTTCAGGTTGGGGTCTAGGTTGGGGGACTCCAAAAGGAACCACTCCGGGTCTGCCATCTTTAGCCATTTGTTTCTGAGCCTCCTGAACCATACGAGCCTGCAAAGCCTGTTTGGCTTTGGCTTGAACATCTTCTGCAACTGTTGGCATATCGGCAGGTGCGTTTAAAGCGGCCTGAATGCCAGCGCCTTGGCGCATCTGGTTGATGTCGTTTAAAGCAAGAAGTTGGCGCAGATCCTGTGGAATCCCGCCATTCTGTTTTTTATCTTGATCAACCTTTTGAGCCAAAGGCGCAGGATTACCTTGATAAGCCTTGGTTATCTGATTGACGGATGGTTGTGTAAACATTTAAATATCCTTCAGATAAGTCCAAGATTCTTTAACAAAGCATTAACGGTGCTGGCTCCTTGAGAAGCCTTAAGCAACGCAGAAGGCTCAATACCCTGATAGCTTTGAGCCGCCAAAGGCAGGCCTTGCAATAACGACTGTTGGTACTGAACCATCTTATAAGGGTTTGCCCTAGCTTCTTCAAACTGGGCTTTGTCTGCGGCAATACCTTCAGACTCAATGCCGCGTTGTTGAGCGCCAGCGCCAAGTTGTGCGTTGAGGGTATTGAGGCCTGCTTGGCTTTCTTGAGAACCAAGTGCACCTTGAGCTTGAGCGGCTTGTAGGCCTGTCTGTAGACCCTGCAAACCATAGCCTGCGCCGTACTGTTTAGATTGTTCTGTCGCTTGTTGAGCGGCTGAACCGTACTGAGCGCCCAATTGAGCCTCTTGAATCTTACGGGCTTGGTCAGCGTTAAACTGATTCATTGCATTGCCGTATGCAGTGTTATATCCCTGACCTGTAATTTCGGCCAAGTTAGTGCCAAGGTTACGCTGAGTCTCTGCATCAAGAATGGCCTGACGGCCACCACCAAAAGCGCCAGCTTGAGTCATCTTGGCGGCATTCTGGGTTTGAGTAATCTGAGACTGACGGCGAGCCTCATCCAACTGAGGCTGTAAAGAAGTCTGCAAGTACGGGTTCATGTAGGCCGTAGCTTGCGAGGCATCAAATGAAGAACCAACCGGAGAGGCATACTGATTGGTAAACGATGTGGGTGAGTAATTCAACCCTTGAGCCGCAGTGCCAATCTTGCCTGCCTCTGTAGCGGCAGTACCAATGCTAGACGGTGTTTGCAAATTAGCGGCATTGTTAAATGCTGAAGTCTGCAATGGAGACTCACCCGCAGACAACTGACCCATGTAAGCCTGATAAGGCATGTTAGCCAAAGCTTGGCCTTGACCAAGCATGTTGGTTACATATGGGCCTGCCCAGTTAGACAGGTTAGATTCAACACCTGTTAAGCCTGCGGCGTAATTCTTTGCGGCTCCGCCCTCTTCAAAGTGTTGAATTGATCCACCTGAGGCGTAGGCTTGAGCCAAGCCACCGGGCATGAACTTATCAGGGTTGATTTTCTTGCCTTGTTTCTTGTTTCCAGTACGTGCCATACGAATTTTGTCCATCATTTGGTAGAGTTTCTTAGCTCCGGCATCAGAGTTACCGTTGCCCATGTGGGAAACTACATCCGCAGGGATAACAAACTCTCCATGACTTAAAGCGGCAGGTTGGTCTTGCCCAATCCTAGCTGGAAGTTTGTCTGCCATGCCATCCGTTTCGCCTTGGAGGTAACGACCTTTAGCCATGCCGCCCTCAGCATATCCGGCAGGCAAGTAACCTTGACCACGTAGATAGTCCAGATCTTCAGCTTTAAGGTTAAAGTCTTTAGCCAACTGAGCAGTAGACAGTCCTGAACTAGCAACCATTCTGGCAATAGCGCCGGGATCGGTATCATTCTTTTCTGCGGCTGTAAAAGCTGTAGAAATGTCTTTTGTAGACGCTGGAGTTTGACCAGCGGCAATTGCGGCGGCTTTGTTCTGCAAAGGAATTGCTTCAGCTTCTTGCACATCTTGAGCAGTAATTCCATACTTATCCATAGCCGCCTGCTTTTCAGCTTGTGTTGCGGCAGGCTTACCTTCAGCCTGCCTTATGGCATCCAAGGCAAGGTAGTTATTAATACTGCTGTTTACAGCGGCAGTACCCTTGTTGTTCATGATGTTCCACTGATCCGCTTTGGATGACAGTTTAGGATTTGCGGCAAAAGCATCCTGAACATCAGCCATAGACATACCAACGCTCTTCATAGCGTCTGAGATCTGTTGGGCTGTAGCGTTAGGGAACTTGGCAAGATAGTTGTTAATACTGTCGTTTACACCAGCAGAACCCATGCCGTGCGTCAAAGCGTATTTCTCTGCGGTTGAGAAACCACTTGCGCCCAGCGCAGTTTGAAGGTCAGCTTGAGAAATCCCCAATTGACTCATTTTTGCTTGAAGTTGAGCGTTGGTAACGTTAGGGTTTGCACTAAGCCAATCGTTGATGGTTTTTAAATACCCCTGCGGAGTACCGCCACCAGCAATAAACTTTTTGTAAGCATCCGAGCCGGGAGTAATGACATCGGCTTGTTTGTTTGTAACTGTACTTGAGCCGCTAACCAAGTTTGATATGCCGCCGGGAGTCTTTGTACCGCTTTGAACACTTGTCAGGTCAGCGCCAGCATTTGTACCTGAATCACCACTTAACTGCCACCAAGGATCTTTTCCGGGGGTGCGGGTATAAGTTACATCACCACCGTAGTCAATTCCACCTGAGCCGGGACGGTATCCCTGCGCTCTTGTAGGAGGAGCGGCAATCATTTTGCGGGAAGCACTTAACTCAGGAATACCGCCTTGGTAACCTGTTTTTTTATCAGCGTTTGTACCGCCGCCAAAAGCACTGGTTAAAGCACCTGCGCCAGCAATCAAACTTTTGTTGTCAGAAATCCATTTAGAAATGCCAGATAGGTCTGTAGCAATAGGTGTCTGATTGACAAAAACATCACCCTTTTTAAACGGTGAGTTAGCGTCACCCAAAACATTTGGGTTCATGTTTGGATCTGTTGCCGGATCAATATACGTACTAGTGTTGGAGTTAAGGTTGCCATAACCGCCGCCAGAAACATCTTCTACGTAGTCACCTTCTTCAAAATAACGAACAGGTTTGCTAGATTTTTTAAGCATTTTGATTCCTCAATAAACGAGCAAGAGCATCCATATCAGAGGATGCTAGGTTTTTAGGTGCTCCAAGCGCCCGTAATTTGTAATCGGTATCGCCACCAAACAACTCTTCCATCAATTTTATATTGGCATATGGATCTTGGCTAGGCATTGGAGCGTTTAAACCAAGATTAGCCATTAGCTCCTCAGTCGTTTTTTTCTTTGTATCCACTTTAGGAGGAACAACGGTTTTAGGGGGAACAGTTACTTTTGTGTCGTCCAACTTGACGCATTGATTTGTTGCCAAATCTAAGATGTAGCCTTTTGGGCATCCGTCTTCTTTTACATCATCATCGTCAGGAACGCAGAAACCTGTTCCGTCATCATGGAAACCGGGGCCGCATTTATTGTCATCATCGTCAACTACAACGTCATCTTTATCTGTTTTGCCAGTAACAAGCACCGTATCATCGCCAACATAGTTGTTGGTAGTGTCGCCAACTATGTCGTTTAAACTAATAAAGTCATTTAAAGATGTGCCGTTTTTGTTTCCGGTAATGACCAGTTCTTTTAAATCATCGGTGTAATTATTTGAAATGTTGCCAACAGGATTGTTTAGGTTTAAGAAATCTTGTGAAGCATCATAATTGTTCTTGCCAGTTACCGTGACAGTGTCATCAGCACCAACGCCAATCATATTTAAAATATCTTGGTTGCTTAAACCACTGTCTTTAATGTCGTCAATGGTTTTAATGCCAATTGTTTCAAGGAAATCTGCGGTTTCTTTATCCAACCCTACAGAAGACAGGCTTTTAGTCCCAATATCCGCAGGGATACCCTCGTCTTGGTTGTCAAAAATATCTGTAAGGTTTTCTAGCTTGCCAAAGTAATCTTTAATTTGGTCTTTGCTGTAGCCAAGTCCTTTTAAACGAGTAATTTCCGTGTCGTCAAAGTTTCCAATAGTTGATTTATCAACGCCGCCAGATGTAGAGCCGCCATAAGTTTTGGCTAATCCAGTAACAGCATCAAATATTTTCTTCTCGTTGCCGCTACCTAAAGCTTGAGCAGTGCTTAAACCTTTAAGCAAATCGTTGGTTGTAAAACCTGTATCGCCAAGATTAAAGTTAGTGTCCAAGTAAGGAGAGGCAATGTTAAGTGCACCGCTTAATGTGGGATCTTTAGCAAAGTTAATTGCCTTGTTAATATCGCCCAGTTTAAACCCTGTGTCGCCAATCTCCAGTGCGCCAGCACTACCTAATCCACCCTTTAATGCGCCTGTGAGGATGTTTTGGTCATTTACTGCGGCATTAAAACCACCAGCTAAAGCCCCGCCAGCACCAGCCGCCGCAGTGCCAGTCAAGCCAAACAAACTATTACCAAGCATTCCTGCGCCACCGCCCATGGTGAGAGCCGCCATAGCAATAGGGCCAAGGTCATTCCACATGGTTTTGAGGGCAGACTCATTCCATTTGCGACGGGCAATAGCATTGCCTTCTAAGTCGTAGTCGGTGATGTAATCACCTTCTTGCCTAGAAAAACCACCCAATGTTTTGGGAGCATCATCGTAGACTGGCGTGGCATCCATGCCTTGACCAATGTAATCAATGATTTTTCTATTATCTTTTTCCCCTGCCATCCAACCGCTACCATATTGGACGGGTATGTAATCTATGGTAGTGCCTTGCTCTGTTACGTTCTCTCGGGCTTGCGTAGCACCCATTTGGTTATACATGGCTTTAAGTTCAGCCAATGTAGGTGTGGCTGATAGCGGTGTAAATTGACGTGTTTCTGCCGCAGGAGCTTGCCTTTGTTCATCACGTAAAGCGGCGGCGGCTTCCCAACTACCAGTCAGTTGGTACAGTTCTTCATCGCTCATTGGTTCTGCCATTATCCAACCTTCCAATTCGTTCCGTCAGAGTACACGGGCACAGCCACTGCACCGCCAGTCACAACTGTAGCTCCAAATGTTGGGCCTAAAGCATCTGTTACAAAAGCCCTTGCACCCTTGCCTGACGTAACTGCACTAGGTAGCGTAGCTACAGTGTAGTTAGTCAAAGGAGGCACTACGCCAGAAGCCATTAACTGAGTAGTTAACGCATCAAGCCTATTAAAGTACAGACGCAGAATGTTTAGCATCTGGTCAAAATACTGGCGGTTGTACTCTTCCGGAGGAAGCGGCATATTGGGTGCGGCTACCTTGTTTAAATCAAAATCAGTGGTGACAATAAAGCTCATCGTCTGCCGTCCGGTCTAATGTCAATACGGGTAGAACCCAACTGCCATGTTGTTCCAAGGTTAGAGGAACCAACCTTTAAGATAAGTTGACGACCCCGAACCCGTGTATTAATCTGACCTGTAAAGCCTTCAGTCACTGTGTATTGAGCGCCCGTCAGCTTGTCTACATCACCCGTTGCAGGCGTACCTGTACCAGAACCTGAGTTCTTCATTGGGTATAAGGTGTAAGTTACTTCAGGCGTAGGAGATGCGTCAGAGCCTGAGAACGTCAGATCAGGCAACATTCTCCAGACAAAGCCAAAGTGTTCTCCGTCTTCAATGTCAAACTCAGAAGAAGAGATGTAAGAAGTAATGCCTGCGGGTGTACCTGTTTCGTTGTTGTCTAAGCCATATTCTTGATTAACCAAGTTATAGCTGTATGTAGCGGCTACAGGGTAGTCTCTTAGACCAGAGTCCAGCCATGCTGTTCGTGCCATCGTGCCGTAGTACCAGACCTTTTCAAGGTAGTTGTACACCACATAACGATCCACAGTTAAGCTACCCGTTGAGCAGTAGAACCACCAGATTTCGTTAAAACCCTCGTTGGTACTAGCAAAGACCTGTTGGTTCTGGTCAAGGTTAATGTCTTGATAAATGTACCTACGCAGGTCGCAACTTAATGTTTGTAAGCGTCCATCGTACATATAGAACTTATCTACGCCCATCCAGTACACCACGCCTGAAGCTTGGGCGGCGGCGTTTTGACCCAGAATAGAAATGTTGTCACCCATCAACTGGCTAGACCAGACCACAGGTGGGCCAATGTACTGCATAGAATAAATAGCAGAATCAGTCCACACCAAAATCTCTTGACGAGTCTGGATGGCGGTCACAATGCTGGAGCCGTGGGACAAGGTAACGCTACCAGCTTGATTGGTTGCAGAGGGTGTCCAGTCAACCAAAGACTCCTGATCCGACCAGCGAACCAACATAGGACTCTGCACTGTAGAACTATAGTCATTACAGCCAAATGCAAACACAAACCGACTTACATCAGATACGTAGATGAAGTTCTGGATAATCGGAGCATCCGAAGACCCGGCCAGACTTGTGATGTTTACACCATTAGGCATGATGTAGTGAATACCAGACTGCGATCCAGAGGTGGTAATAGCCGCACCGCCGGGTGTTAGAGACAAGTTAAATGTCGTACCAGTGGTGTTTTTAACATAGTAGACAGTGCCGACCGACAATCCTGTAGGCAAAGCAGACGGATAACCTGAGTTTGTCAAAACAACTGGAGTGTTGTTTACCAGTGAAATAGACGTAGTTACTACGGCAGAAGCACCAATCGTGACCGTAAAGGACGCTGGTGATAAACCAAACGAAGCATCCCAATAGTAAATTGGGCCACCACGGTAGCCATAAATTAAATCTTCGCCAAAGTTATTCTGGCTCCATAGACGCAGAGCGGCGTTACTTGTACCACTAAAGCCCCAAGTGCCAGAACCCCAAGCGCCTGCGCCCCAGCCTGTTTGTGGTGTTTCGTAAGCTACGCCAGTATTAATCTGGTAGACAGCAGACACTGTAGTGCCGCCGCCGGTTGCAGTAGATGAAGCCGCAGAAGCCGCTGTGATGTTGTATGTATCTGCATCAATCAGAGTAATCTGATATTCATTGTTTAGGTTTAAACCACCCACAGTAGCTACATTGCTGAAGCTCACAAAGTCTCCGTTAGCCGCGCCATGCGCTGAGTCAGTGACTAGAACTGTGGTACTTGTATTGGTGGTAGTAAAAGGGTTGCTTAATACAGCCGCCGCACGGATAGGCGTGATGTCGTAATACTGACCGCCATTCTCAAGGTAAAACTTTAAGTTAGTACCCACTCCGATTAGGTTCAAATTCTCAAGCGTGATCCAGTTCCACAAAGAACGGCATACACCTTGGAAATAAGAAACAGAGATACGTGCCCAGCCACCAATCTTTTCAGGCGTACCTTGGCGAAACCGCACTTTGTCGGACTCATACCAACCATTCTCGTTGGTATAACGGGTGTTCTCCCGGTTTACTCCCGGCTTCATTGCAAGTTTTTTAAGTGCCATCGCTTAATCCAACAAAGCGCACTCAGCCGTGCGGCGTTTAAACAGTCCCGGCAGTACCTTACCGCCACCTTTAGTCCAGAGCATCAGTTGTTCTTTTGCCCCTTCCCAATCATTGGCATTGATTTTCCTCTTTAACGTGCTTGTTTGCAAGCGTCCAGTGCCTAAGTTATAGCAGAAATCTACGATGGCATTGCACTTACGAACGTCTGTAATCAGACCGGGACAGTTACGCAGAACACCGGGCAGGTACGTATGCTCAAGCTCAATCATCAAAAGCGCCCGTGCCGTAGGTTCATCCATCGGCGCATCTTCCAAAGTGACCTTGCGTTTATCTGCATAGTAAGTAGAACCATAGCCAATCGTGGCTACGCCTGCCGGACATAAATACGGCTTAGCGCGGTAGCCCTCAAACTGACGGCACAGACTGGCGGCTAACTCTAGGTTCATTGTGTTTCTTCAAAACTGTCAATACAAGTACATCCTCGCTCCATACAGGCGGGGTCAAGGTCAGGTATGTGCTTGTCGATTGCGTCATATATCTTAGTACGCAACATGGTTGGGCTTCCATGAAACAGTATTGCAATGTTCATTAGCTCTGTAATAAGCTCTTTAGACTGTAAATATTTCATATGCCGCGTTGCTTCAAAGTACGGTCAAGGAACCAATAGTTAATTGTCCCAGACAGTAGGGCAGAGAAGTCGGGTGTCATCATGGTCTTAAACACTTCTACGGCTGGCGCACCGGCAAGCCATGCGTTCCATGCAAACCATACATGGATGAATGACCAAACAAACAAGACCCAGTAAGTCACAACCGGGCGTACAGAAGCTGACAGACTAGCTACCCAACCGCCTGCGGCTTTGACCATCTCGGCCTGCTGAGTGATGGCGTTGTTAAACGCATCCATTACACCTACGTCCATAGCGGCTTCGCGTTGAGCGCCTATCTCAGCCAACTTCTGCTGACCGCGCTGGGCTTCCAAGTCACACTGATGTTTAAACATAGCCAGTTCATGCAGGCGCTCATTCTTCTTGTCAAAGAACTTCAGCACTTCGGGGGCCATTCGGAACAGCCCACCAAACACAGAACCCAGAATACCGCCACTTAATATGTCTAACATTTTTTGTCCTTTGTTTCTTCATTTTGCATGAGTTTGATACCAGACAGGAACCCAATCATGCCGCCGATAAGTGTAGAAAAAGCGGGTGAAATCATCTTGAATATCTCTGCGTTGTCCACCTCTTTGGCCCAAAGGCCAAGCATAAAGCTGAAGACCATAGCCAAAACAGAGATGCACAGGGTGAAGCTGACCATCAGCGTGACCCACAAGGTCAACTTGTCCTTGGTGTCCATTGACACTTTCTTCACTGGTCTGGGTATCGGCTTTCTGGTCATACATAAATATCCAGCTTACGGTTGGTAAAAATCTCAAGACTAAGTTGGTTGCGTTCTGCCTTCTTTACATACAACTCAAACTCAAGATCATCAATTTTGTCTTTCACCTTCTTCATCTTTAAAGCCTGCGCGTATTCTTCTTGCATACGTTCCGCTCTGCGTTCTAGCGCATCTGTTTTAGTTGGTTCGCCTCCCGGCTGAACCATTGGATACCACTTGTGTATGGGCGGGATCATTTCTTTTCACGCTCAAGTGCATCTTTGTATCCATGTACAACTTTGTTACGTAGCCATGTGGAATCTGCCGTGCCCGCCCACTCTGCTAGGTTGTTCCAGATCACCATGTATTCTGTTGACTTGCAGTAGGGCGCATTCTTGTCGAGCCACGCCATCATTTCTTTGTGCCGCTGTGTTGGGTCGTGTACTGTGTAGGCAATCCCGTAGAACTCGCGCACATGACAGCCACTCTTGGCTACGGCTCCAACTAGCCCCAACAGCAGTAACAGAATGAGCCAGCGCATTCATCTTAGAACGTAATAGAACCAGAGGCTGTGAATTTATAAATCCTAAATCCACCTGACGTTGAAATTGTTGGTGAACCTGTTGTGCTTGTTGCGGCTATGAATGTGTCTGGATAACGAAGGATGACGATACCTGAACCGCCATTGCCGCCAGTACCACCGCCCGGCCCTGCACTAGCGCCTCCGCCTCCTCCGCCTGTATTTGCCGTGCCAGATACACCAGAGTTTGACCCCGAAAAACCACTATTACCACCACCTCCTACGCCACCAGCACCAGTCACACTAGGTATATATCCACCACCTCCACCGCCACCAGCGTAAGTTACAACAGAGCCTGAAATAGAAGATGCAATGCCAGCGCCGCCTATAGTGCCAGAAGCATTCCCCCCTGCGCCAAGTATTCCAGCAGTACCCGCTCCCCCACCACTTCCGCAAACATAACCACTACCACCCACATTATTGTTACCGATACTTCCTGCGTTTCCTTGCCCAGATATACCTGTTGCTGGAATTAAACCACCATAACCAACACCCCCTCCAGAAGCACCAAATTGCCCTGTCAAAGGTGATCCGCCGGGTGTGTTATACGCTCCAAAACCACCACCAGAAGCCACAATATTTCCTGTGGTAGCACCTGATGAAGAAGCAAGCAATACAGAATTAGCTCCAGCAGACCCGTTATTGGCCCCCGATGCGCCACCACTTCCGCCAGCCCCGACAGTAATCCAGAGTTGGGTATTAGCAGTTACACCAGAAAAACCCGCAAGTAAGCCCCCTGCTCCACCACCGCCGCCACCATTTGTAACAGACCCACCATCACCACCTGCGGCTCCGCCACCGCCAGCAACAATTAAATACTCCACATTCTGCGGAGGCAGTCCTGTCCAGTTGTTGTCCTTAATGGCTTGGCTTGCCTGAGACAGTGTGAAGATGCCGCTATATTGGGCCACGTTAGGCTCCTTGAGTTACTTCAACCCATGACAATGTTGGCTCATCCCATTTAAACATCTTGCCTTCTACAACAGGCATGGGTGTAGGTGCAGACCATTGGTATGTGGCTTCGTCTTTAGTCCAAGAGGGGTAAGGCTGTGGCGCATAGAAACCTACGCCGTCATACAACATTCCAATACCAGCGTAGTTCTTACGCAATGGTCTGCCTTCAGGGTGTTGACCGCCAGAAGTGTTGTATGAGGTCTGAACCCACAAAGCTGGGTCGCCCCAGTGACCAAGGTTTAAAACGTCCTGCTCGATAACGATGACTTGCGTCACTACACCGTTTTCTACTTTTGCGAAATGGCTCATATTTGCTCCTTAAAAAGTTACTGTGCCAGAAGATGTAAATGTGTAAATTTGATACCCATCAGCGTAGTTTATCTGAGGGCTTCCTGTTGTGGAAGTGGGTGCTGATTGTGTTGCAGGGTAACGAATGATTACGATGCCAGAACCGCCTGCGCCAACCATCGCAAGAGTTGCATTTATTGATGAATTTACACCGCACCCAGCACCGCCTCCTGTATTTGCCCTGCCGTTTCCATTTGTAAGATTTGCGCCATCTATCCCGCCGTCACCTCCACCAGCACAACCAATACCAGCAAAAACCGCACCACCGCCACCACCACCGCCTGCGTAAAAAACTCGTGCGCCTGTTATGGTTGAGCAGATGCCAGCACCACCATTACCACCAAGACCCGCTGATGTTCCATTTAAACCAACAGAACCAGCACCACCACCGCCACCGCAGGCTCTAGCCCCCGATGAAGAAGCGCTACCATTTCCAGTCCCACCAGCAAATCCTTGACCAGATGTGCCTGTTCCACCGCTACTTGTTCCATTTATATTTGATGTAGCACCGCCACCTCCAGAACCACCATTTTGTCCGTTATTAAGAACTCCATTTGAACCAGCACCTCCACCCCCACCTCCAGTAGAAGTAATGGAACTAAAAATAGAGTTACTACCAGAATTTGCGGTTCCTGTTGCGGCGGCACCTCCAGCACCAACAGTCACAGTCAAAGCAGTGCCAGTAGCAACAACAAAATTAGCCGCCTGTTGAGCGCCCCCACCGCCACCGCCACCGCCACCAGATTGAGTAAAGCCGCTTCCACCCCCACCAGCGACCACTAGATATTCAACAGTCGTAGGCGCACCAGACAGTGGGTTAAAGGTTGCGGAAAGGAATCCACCTAATAAAGTTTGACTCATTTCAACTCCATTTAATAATCACAACGCCAGAGCCACCGTTGCCGGGAATGCCGGTATACAGTCCTGAAGCTATGTTGGTTATTCCGCTTCCGCCGCCACCGCCACCCAAACCACTAGTGCCATTAGATGCGTTAGCAAAACCCCCACCACTACCTGCTCCACCGCCACCAGCACCACCTGCGCCGCCAGTGGCAGGTGCGCCAGTAGTATATGTAGCGCCGCCTCCGCCACCAGCATAAGTTATGGATGTACCCGTAATAGAAGATGCTGTACCAGCACCGCCAGCACCGCCAGCAGAACTTGTGCCATTAGAGCCAACTGCGCCTGCTCCACCACCGCCACCAGCACCACGATTACCAGCAGTTACTGCGTTTCCGCCTGAATTTCCTTGGCTTGGGGATGTGCTAGGCGTATTTCCTGCACCGCCAACTCCAGCTACCGTAGCAGTTGCGTAATCGACGCATCCACCGCCGCCAGAACCACCAGCAACGCCTGTAGTGGTTGAGCTACAAGTTGCTCCACCACCGCCACCAGCGGCAGTTATAGAACTAAAAACTGAGTTCCCGCCACTAACTCCAGCAACACCAGAACTTCCATTAGGCATACCGCCAGTACCACCAGCGCCTACAGTTACCGTGTATGTTGTACCAGCGGTGACAGATAAACCTGTGGCAGTACGGAATCCACCCGCACCACCTCCGCCTGCCGTACCCGCACCGCCACCGCCGCCACCACCAACAACCAAGTACTGCACTTGTGTAGCACCTGCGGGAGCAGTCCATGACCCAGATGAAAAGAATACAACTACATTAGCCGCAAGCAAATTAGTAGGCGTAGTAGGCGCTAATGTTCCTGAAGATGTAAATGTATGAACAACATTACCTGCCGCATAAGTAACGGTTCCGCCAGTGTAAAACTGCACAGAGCCGGGGTATCTGACTATTACGATGCCTGAACCACCAGAAGCTGTACCAGAAGCCCAACCAGAGCCTGCCGCCGTACCACCACCGCCGCCACCTGTGTTTGCTGTTCCTGATACTCCAACGTCATAAGCGGCAACTCCCCCGTATCCACCGCCACCTATGCCACCTTTACCAGCATAAGTACCATTGTAAGAGCCGCCACCACCACCTCCAGCATAAGCTGTAACAGTTCCAGAAATAGCAGACGCAATACCAGACCCGCCACTTGCCGAAGAACTTGTCGGACTGCTTAATCCTACTGTACCAGCGCCGCCGCCACCTGCCCCACCTGTTCCATTGGTAGCGCTACTAGCGCCGCCACTATTTCCTTGACCAGACACACCAGCCCCAGAGACACCTGTGTAACCACTAGTAAACCCGCCCCAGCCGCCACCAGAACCACCAGAACTACCGGGAATTGCGTTGTATGTGCCACCTTTTCCACCGCCAGTTGAAGAAATATTTCCAAATACAGAATTTGATCCATTAGCGCCATTAGGAGCGCCAGAGCCTCCACCACCAACAGTCACGGTATAAGAAGTTCCTGCCGTTACTGGATAAATTCCAGTTAATAGACCGCCAGCGCCACCACCTCCGCCAACCTCACCGCCACCACAACCGCCGCCAGCAACGCAAAGGTACTCTACCCATTGAGGTGGATTAAATGCTGACCATGCGCCTTGACGAATGGCTTGGTTAACTTGTCTGAGTGTAAAAAGACCTTGTGCCATATATCCTCAGAATGTAATTGTTCCAGATGCTACGAATTTATACACCCGATACTGACCCGCAATGTATGTTTCTGGTGATCCAGTTGTTGATGTGGCAGGGGCTAAGTAAGATGGGTAGCGTAGGACTACGATTCCAGAGCCACCTGTACCACCTGCGGCTTGCGGATCATTTGCCCCGCCACCACCACCACCGCCTGTATTTGCTAATCCTGAAAATCCATCCTGCCCTGCAACAGAACCTGCATTACCACCTCCAGCAACCCCTAATCCAGCAGAACCTGTAGCAGATGGGAATTCTCTGCTTCCTCCACCACCGCCTGCATATTGAATTGAAGAGCCTGAAATACTTGAAGCAATACCTGCGCCCCCACTTCCACCATTGTTTCCGGGAGTTGCAGATACTCCAACAGAACCAGCACCACCGCCACCGCCAGCGGCAACAGGCGAAGAGGTAGTGGCAGTCCCACCGTTATTACCTTGCCCAGCCGTTCCAGTTCCACTTCCTGATGTTCCGCTACCACTGCCCCCAGCAGAGCCACCATTTCCACCACCTGAAGTAGAGCCACCGCCCCCATATCCACCGCCTGTGGAAGTAATACTGCTAAAAACACTATTTGAGCCAGCAGTACCACTGCCAGCAGTACCACGAGCGCCACCAGCGCCACCAGCGCCAATAGTAATTGTCAAGGCAGAACCCGTAGCAACAGCAAACCCAGTCGCAGTCAATAGGCCACCCCCGCCACCTCCGCCAGCACGGTCAGCACCACCACCACCCCCGCCAGCCACACATAAGTATTCCACCTCTGTGACAGGGTAGTTAATGCCGTTTAAACCGGCTGATAAGTATCCGCCAACTCTTTCAAGAGACATAGTAGCCTCCGATTAAGCAATCAGTTCGTAGCTGATAGAGTAAGTAATGCCGCTGGCTGTGCCGGATGTAACAGTAATTGAAGAACCTTCCATCAGGTACAAAGCTGATGTCTTGTCTACAACAATTAAAGAAGCATTCTGCGGAACAGAAGCCACTGAAACAATTGGATAGGCCGTACCGCCGCTAGGGGCCGAGCCTTGAGCTACTGCACCGTTGGTGTAGATGCTTACAGTTGTGTTTACTGCCGCAGAACCGCTTACATTTGCCGCCACGATCTGGTTAATCTTCATCACTGTACCGCTAGAAGCGGCGTTAGGAAGAAGCACTACGGCTGTAGTTGCAGATGGTGTTAGATAGGTAGTTACACCGTAAATTGTGGTTGAACTGCCAGCAATATTTGGATTTGCCATGATGTTTCCTTATAGACCGAAGACGAGAGCCATAGCCACTGCTTGACCGCGAGTAGCACCAGTTGCGGGAGCCGCTTGCCAAGTTGGTAACGCTCCTGCGCCATTACTTGTCAAAAGATAGCCTGATGTTCCGGGGCCAGCCGAAGCTTGAAAGTTACCAGTAGAAGTTGTGCCCGTAAACACCACGCTATAAGCAGTGGTTGTAGAAAGACCTGTACCGCCTTGGTCAACGCCAAGAGTTCCAGTAGACACCAAATTTTTACTTGCGTCTGTAAAAACAGGCTTGCTGGCTGTAAGCCCAGAATCAAGGATGTTTCCAACAGTCAGTTTAGTGCCATCAAACGTCATGTTTGCAGAAGCACCAAATGCACCAGAACTATTGAACTGAACCTGCGTATTGGAGCCAGCCGCAGAGCCACCGCCCACATTAACAAAGTTAGTGCCGTCCCAAGCCACGATAGCCCGTGTACCAGCCGCTACAGTAACGCCTGTACCAGTCACACCTTGAATGGTAATTGACTGGGTGCTGGATGTTTTGTTAATCACCACATAAGTTTTAGACTGTGCGGGGACTGTGATTGTGCGGGTAACTGTACCGCCAGCAGTCCATAGGATCACTGCGTACTGAGAGCTATTGGCTGTCAGACCTGTACTTGCGTATGTGCCTTCGGTAACAGTCAGCGTAATATCTGCATCAGCAGAAATAGTCTGTGTACCAGCCACCGCAACGTCAATAATCTGCGAGATGGCGTTGTTGATTGTGTCACCCCACTGACCAGACAGTGTGCCTGTGGCCGGGAGGGTTAGACCTATAAGGGATGTCTTTGCCATTTATTGCTCCTACTGAGTAGAAATTACTGCCCAACCGGGTGATTCTGTATTGTTAACAGCAGTCCAGCCCGGTGTTTGCGGATTGCTGATATTTTGCCAGTTTGCGACCTCTGTGTCATCTATTACTTCCCACAAATTACGCCCGCTGTTTGTGTCTGTAATAACCATCGTATCCGAGGTACTTACATTGTACGCAGTAGCCGC